>Ga0131853_10019017_pt1 | contig 12500 bp, 9 predicted proteins | sample TergutLab28metaG_FD_92764 | JGI IMG/M metagenome (GOLD analysis project Ga0131853, IMG submission 92764) | Labiotermes labralis P1 segment gut microbial communities from Petit-Saut dam, French Guiana - Lab288 P1 (version 2) (version 2) | ecosystem: Host-associated > Arthropoda: Insects >...
ACACACCACACACACACACACCACACACCCATACACACACACCACACACACCACAAACACACACACACACACACGCACACACCACACACCACACACGCACACACACACCACACATCACACACACACACACACACACACGTACAATTTGCGTAAAATAATGCGTTAATATAAGGTTACAACAAAACCAATCGCCAGTGTCATATAATGGTACACTCTTAATACACCTGTAGACATAACCCCCCCCCCCCCAAAAAAAAAGCGACATATGTTTAGAAACTCCAAATTTGTTTCGAATCGGGCAAAAGCGTCGGAAACTTTACATTAAGACCTAAGCACTTTTTTTTTGTTGTTGTTTCTGGCGGCATTGCATCGCCAGAGAATCGCCCTCTTCGGCTGAACTTATATTAGGCTCTTGGGACAGCCAACGGGGTATAAATATTACGCAAAAGCGCCGTAATATTACCTTACACGTATGAGCATATTGCCTTTCCTGTTTCTTTTGTACTTACACAGACGCAGTAGGGCCTAATATTTCGTAATTCCAAATTCCGATCTATTAACCGTTTAAAAGCAAATAATAACCTCAATTATGTTTAAAGACTCAACTCGCAGATACTCCATTTCGGTTATAAAAACGGTTCAGTTGATGCTAATGAGGAAGAAGTCACGGTTTGTTCAGCGATCCATACAAAACACACGCACGCACTGCTTGGTCATAATGTAGAATTTTTTAATGTTAAACCTAGAGGTACATAAAGTAACCACTATGATTTAAAGGGTTAAAACATCGTAAGAGTAGCAAGTGTGTGTCAAAAATATATGAGTCAGATGGTTTCGTCACTCTGCTTGAAGTCGTATTGGAAGTTCTGTTGCATTCCATTTACGAAGATTTCCATCGCATGGTCTCGTTTCACAGGCTTGATAAAAACGTATAGTTAGCACAACGAAGACCCCGCGGCTGCTTCTGTCTCACAGTAAAGTGCGCAGCTATCCTTCTCATCTCCATTAAACGAGTGTTTTTAACGGAATACAAGTCACGTGAATGGCCGCATAGACACTTGGCGGTCAGTTCTAATTCAACTGGACTCTTCCTTGAAGAATACCGCCCTTAGGAACACGACGTCATGCAGTATGGTAGAAATTTGCCGAAGGTTCGGATAAACCTTTTGCCTCCAGCTGGAGACAGAGGCAGCAGGTATATTTCAGACGTCGGCACATTTCTATCACAATGTAAGACGTCACGCCCTGGAATAAAATATTCTTCAGTTACCGTAGAGAGAACCTCTAATCTTACGTGCTATTCCTCGGTTATTCTAAAGTAACCAGAAAAAATGTGTTGCTTAAAGAGACTGTACTTAAATTTAATGAAGAAATTAGAGAAATATTATTTTTGGAATAGAGCTTTATTTGGTGCTGATATTTGGACGCATCGGAAGGTGGATCGAAATACCTCGAAAGTTTTGAATTGTGGTGCTGAAAAAGATGGAGAAGATCAGTTTGACTGATAGTGTGGAAACGACGAAGTGTTACATACAGTCAAGGAAGAAAGGAACATCCTGCATACAATAAAATGAAGGACTAAGGTGTATTGGTCACATCTTGTGTATGAACTGCCTCTAAAACACGTTATTGAAGGAAAGATAGAAGGAAATAATAATAATAATAATAATAATAATAATAATAAGATATAAGCAGTTACTAGATGACTTTAAGGAAAAGAGAAGACAATGGAAATTGAAAGAGGAAACACTAGATCGTCCGATAACTCGCTTGGGAAGAGGCTACGGACCTGTCATACGTTGTGATTATATACACTGTGTACGAACAGACGTAAGGGTAAGGAGGGGGGGGGGTGGATGTTTGGACGTGTGAGTGGTTAGATAGACAGACTGACTGACAAATCAATTTAGAAACTGTCACTGTAAGCAGCTATGAAATTTGTAGTCTTCATCTAATGCTGTTGGCGTCATGACGTGTAGTACTCAAGTGACAATCAAGAAACTCTACAGTTAGGTTTGAAAACGGAAAGTTAAGAGACGCCTAGGCTAATCAAGATATTTGCACGCTTCACAGAGCAGTTAACTGGGATGCCTAAGGCTCGGTATTAAGAGGCATCGTTCAAACTGTAGTCAATTGTCTTCGTCCCCTTTTGCCTGCTTGTTTGCAAGCTTGTATAGCTCAGTCAGCATAGTAACTAGACTACAATTCGGCGATCGAGGAATATGGACGGTTTCGACTGGCCACAGAATGCTGGAAATTTTATAAACTCCGCAAGGTCCACCATATCTAATTGTTTAAGGGAACTCTTTCGCCGCGGACCGGCGTGGGAAGATGTCCACTCCATCTAGTGAAAACATTAAGATTACGTAGAGATGTTTCTTCACGTCTCCAAACGTTGTCATGACGTGGTGCCTAATTAACACAGAGACCAAATTTCCTTCACCTTTAACTTTCTTATTTGTTCTTGAAGCTATCAGGTTAGGTTAGGGCGACAAAAAATGGATGAATTACGGATTTTATGTAGGGATCCCTGTTGGAAAACGACAAAATGGAAGAATGGGACAGAGATAGAAGAATAACATTTAAACATATAATTTGGTGAGGATTATAGCTACCTAATGGCAGACCTTGGTGTTAATAATGTTGATCCTTCGGTTTCTGCTACCTGGATATCAGTAAATAATTCAATCATGTGATAATTGATGCCTGGGTGAAATGAAAACTCTGTAACAATTTCGAAGTTTGCTTCATGTCGAATGAGATGATAGATAACTACATACCGCGAATTGGAATGGATTTGGTAGGATGCTGTCGTAGTTTGTTTGAGAACAGTATTCAGTCGTTTCCTAGGAAAGACTGAGAAAAATCATGGAAGTCAGTTTCGGGAAAGCGACCGAACTAGGCAGCTACGGAATACGAAACACCTAGCAGCTGATAAGGTTCGATGATGGTTCAGAATCATCCTGCAATTTGCCATCGACTGTGTTTGACTCTCTCAACACTGTCAGACAGTGTCGTCCGCATTCATTATTCAGTGAGTGCATGTCACTCGAGGCTGTTCGCTTCATGGAAACAGTCACAGTTCGAGAGAGATAAAAAATCATCTAGTTTAGTGATCAGAAAGATTAAGTAACTAACTAACCAAACCACAAACTGCGTAAATAAATAACAAAAAACCAGCTAACCTACAGGACCAACCAGTTACCATTTAAAGTGGAGTGCTTATTATGTTCAGGACTACAACCTGCTAATATTGAAAATTCCAGAATTTTACTCACAAAATGTACAAGTGTTAACCTTTAGGCACCATGCATCCTATACATAGGACAGGCGTACCACAACTCCCCAGAGTACAGTTTTTATATATTTAGTCAACAAATATATTTAATTATATTTTTAGACTTTCTCCCACCATCTTCGTTTATTCCTCCACAAAATGGCCTGTATTTCCTAATGTTACCCTTCTTGGTTCATAATATATTCACAGTTTACATAATTGGTGTGCAAAACTGTAAATGTCCAGCTCCGTGGCCAAAGGGTTAATGCGATTCATGCGTTCTTCACAACATACACTGATCATTTGTCTATATAACATTAGTGACTGATCTTGGCAATGAAGACGCTCCGCTTGCTATAAAGTTAGGAAGTAATATTTAAATGTCATTTGGATAAATTTCAGGCTTCAATAGCGTTCAGGAACCAGCGAACCAGCTACTTAAAACAGCCCCGCTCAACCTTCTATGTGGTTTGGTCAACTTCGGTAAAATTTTGTCTGCATGTAGACAACATGAAAAATAATACACAGAATGAATATGTGTGCATATAATTATTTGTATAATTTTGTCCCTTTATTTTTCTACACATCATGTGCAATGCCAATATAACGATAAAAAAAATACAAATTTATAAAACTCCAAATCACAACTTAGGCTGTTTTATCACAATTTCACTATATATATATGTAATATAAGGCATTACTCCATAAAAACTAGGTCGTAAGTTTTCACAATTGTTTCTACCTTCTTTCTCGGGTTTGCCAAGAAAAGGATTAAAGACACTTTGACGTTTAAAGTGTCTTCACGGGTTGAGCGGACTTGGGAACCAACTATGACGTAACTCCGTGCAGCAAAGTATTTAGACGCCGATAGTCTTCCAGCTGCTCAAGAGATTCCCTGGTTTTGTAGAATCCAAAGTTCACAACATCTCGGCTGGCACCCGGCCTCATCCTGTAACAGCTGATTCCAGCGAATACGGTGTTTCCGAATTGCTTCTTGCGTGTATTTAACGACACTGTCAACAACAAGTAAGGTAACGGCATGTGGAATAACGAATGATGAAATGAGATGTTGAGAAGGTAGTGGTTGTGACCAGTTGAAAGTCGCGAGTTCAGTCTTCACCTGCGGTGTGAATGAGATATTCGCTCTTGTACGGCGTTACGCAACGTTGATTTGTAGTTATTTCTTGACTTTTGGGGACAACCTATCGGTCCAGTCTTCAAAGGCCAAGTCAGACTGCTTGATCCTTGAAGATGGGACCGATAATTTGTTTCGAAACTTCGGTAAATAACCACAAATCTACGCTTGGAGAACATCCCAAAAAGCGAAGATCTAGTTTAAAGCCTAAAACTTGTTACAAGAAGGACGAAAACTTCGTCAATGTAGCCGACGTTCAGATATAGAGAATCGAACTCAGCAGAAACTATGGACTGGATGCAAATGGCTCAGGGCGGGAGAATGTGAGCAAGGACATGGGGAATGTTTTGAAGAGCTGCCCAAGGTTACGAACTGATGTCTGCGGGTGGCAGCAAAAACGAAAGTTCTGCTTTAAGACTCCGTCCGATTGCTCGCAACTGCTGCTGATGTCGCTTGAATGTTTGCAGTTATCGTGGCGGCGTCGTCTGGCACGTGCTTCGCCAGATCTGGCGACTGCTTGACCGGTCAGATCACTGGCCCCTGACGATAACAGATTCTACAACTAGGGTACAAACCTCCGTTCCTGGAACGCTATTAATAACAAGAATTCAAACCTTGTACCTCACAATGTATTACAACGGTTTATAGTCTTCGCACCTTCCGTTCTATCGGCCAGTTGGTCAGACCCACCACTGTAAGAACAAAGCTCGCCTTTTTCCGAGAAATGCATTTTTAAGCCTATGAACACCTTAGTTAATGCGTACAACGTAAACACATAGTGTACATAAATGGAAGAATATATCTAAATTTATTTGGCTACCCCCTCCCCCCTCCCAAAAAAAAGATTCCAAAACCTTACAAGATACGAGAAAATATAATAATATATGAAGGTGTATCCACAATAAGATAAGGACTTCACCGTCTAATAAATACAATAAATAAAAAAAAGACATATACACACCTCGTATGTATAAAAAAAATTTGAAAATCGGAAAAAAAAATACTCAGCAGAAGGCTGTTTCCTATTAGGGACATCATCATTCAGGTTATTTTAAGGTTTTTTTAGTAATTGAAGTTTCAAAAAGAAAACGCGACAATATAATAATTACTATAATGATTTAATGAGGATGAGAAAGTTGTAGTAAAAGATTTAGATTTGCGAAACCCCGCGATGGATGTGCGTACTTTAGTATGCACTTAGACTTTTATTTAGATATTTTATATAGAATTGCTTGACGGTGGTCCTTACGAGGAGAGGAACAAGCAGGAAAAGAATAAAAACACAAATGTGGATGTCTGTTAGGACTGGAACTTGATGGTTTAATTGTTGATTTCATTATTGTATTAACCATTGAGGAAAGTTATATCTTTGGAAACCTGACGCCCCACTCGGCTGACCGTAAAGGACTTCCAGTCCAAAAACACCCATGTAGTACATAAAATTCCCAAAGGCATGAATTTCAATTCAATCCGCCCAACTGTCAGCGTCTTTACCATTTATGGCTCTAAATAAATCAGACTTTATTATGGCTCGGTACGGCTGAAAATCAGAATAAGCCAGCAATTTTTCGTGGTAATTTGGAATATCAAATTTTAAAAACTTTTTTGCGAAGGTTTAGGCGCACAAATATGGACTGAAGTCGATCCGTCTGGCTAAGGTGATCACACTGGCAGGCGTTTCTGAATTCAATAATAAAAGTCTGGACTCCTTAAAAGGGCAACAATTTCTTGACTGACCGACAGACTACTAACTCCTGAAAACTCTTCTCCGTGCAGTTAATTAGATTTGTTTTTTTTTTGTTTTTTTTTACTAGACGGTAAATATGAACGGGAGGTTAAATGCCCGTCAGTTATACACAGGCGAGGTTTCGGGCGAATAACCCTGCAGTAAGCGTGATTTCAGGATTTTGCCAAGAATTAGAGGAGAAGTGCGATATTCTGGGCTATTACCGAGCGACCCTTGAAGATGGGATCGACAGCTTGTCCCGAAATGTCGCTAAGGAATTGTTACTACTCGTTCTGCAACAAGCGGTTTTAAAATTGCAAAGGGGAGAGGGTAGAACTTCGCGATCGAACTTTTAGATTTGCCACTTCGAATCCGAATGATCTGGATCGGAGGTTGACCATCATTTCTTCATGTTTCGCGGGTTTCCTCAGTCCATCTTCATAAATACCGGAAGAATACCTCAGATTATGTCAGGACCGCGTATTTTGACGCCATTATTCGCCAGACATTTTATCATTTGACTCTATAAATCGTTAAATAGATCATAAACGAAGAAGACCACGACTGTGAGAACGTCATTTTCCGCACCATAACATCTAGTAGGCTACAGACAGTCCGGGAAGTTGCAGAGTTTCGTTATTTTATTGTTATTTAGAACAGCAGGCTTCCAAACTGGGGCTCAGGCAGGCCGCAGCATAGATACGGGGCGTGGGAGGAGGGACGTAGAAGGGCCGTGCGTTAATTCCCAACTTCCTCATTAGTGGCAGTAGACAGAGATATAGTCATACACGTCCGTCCGTCTGTCCGTCCTCCTGCGTATAATGCCAAGCCCTTTCGAGTACATAAACATGTATTTATTGACTTGTTTATTTAACGACGCCATCAGTATTTCGCACTATTTTGTGTCGAATGACGCTTTTTCTGTGCATAATTGTAAAGAATGTGGGCCAAAGCTGTTTTGGCCTATTTTGACAGATTTTCACGACATTTTCCTGGAAGAACTGAGGAAATCCGCGAAAAACGTATTAGAACAGCCCGTTTCGGGGTCCAGATTTGATCGGAATGCGATGCTGAGAATGACAGTATCCATCCAGGACTGACTATTCCGTCTGACGACCTTAGTGTTTGACCACCACCTCACATTACTCCGATTGCTCCCTTGCCCTCAATTTCATGTTTTCCATTTATCTTATAATCAAGTCCGTTAAAATGCGGCGTTAATCGATCTACCGAGACCGGATTCCACACCGAAATGTTGTGTGGTGGATACACAGTTTATTTAAAATTATTCAACATACGTACCACTTCACCATTTATTAACCAACACTTATGCGGCACACGGGGGACCGCGGTAGCACAGCGGTTAAGGCGCTGTGCTACAAATCGGAAGGTCGCTGGCTCGATCCCAGCTGGTGTCAGCGGATTTTTCATTGAAATAAAATCCTTCCGATCGCACTATGGCCTTGGGGTCGACTCAGTCTCTAACAGAAATGAGTACCAGTTGTATTTCCTGGGGGTAAAGGCGGCCGCTGCTTAAGGCTGACAGCCTACCATCATCCTGTGCCGTTGTCACGAAATTTGGGAGCCTTAACTTCCTTGGAACCCTCTGGGCTTGTCCAGGTCTGTAATAGGACTGATTTTATATGCACCACACTGTGTACACCATCACATTAGTTACTGATCCGACGCGTTTCAGTGTCTACTGGCACCATGTTCAGGGAGCCCCTTTCAACTGTAAATTTTTTCTATCTCTTTAGATGATTAAAACCAATTGCCGACCGTTCGTTATGAGATCGTAGTTTTTTAAACACAGGTGCACAACACTGAACTTCAAAAGTTGTGCATCTTTTTTTCCTTGACTTCATTTTCAGTTTATAGGAAATCTTTCAAATTCGTCACGTATAACGTTGGTTTCATTGCGGTTTTTCTTTATAAGGATTTTGTGCTGGATTCTTGCGACGAATATGAAAAGTTTCTTATACTGATGTTCCAGAGTCCATGTGCTTACTGCCATATAGAGGAGTTAAATTTCTGTGTGCATGCCATTTATGTGTTTGCGCAGTACCTGAACATTATCGACATTAACCGCGCAGAATGACACAAAATTTGCACATATGGAAATGACGTAGCTTCAAAACATGTCACAGACATCCGGTACTCAGTGATCGATGGTCGTACTTGTTTGAGCAAAAAAAATACCGAAAAAGTCAGATCATAAAGCGAGGTTTACCTTTTCGGAAATGACCGTACAGAAAGTAGTGGTCGCCATATAAGCAAGACCTTACGCTATTTCCCAGTAACACGTCAGAGATACGTCATTTCCTAGCCAACAGTGACTAATAATGTATCTTACAGCCCTATTTTTTCTCTGCCAGTATTCCAATACAGCCTTCACAATTTAGTCGCAGTGTACACTAAGCGTAGTTGGTACAGCCACTCGCTACGTGCTGGACGGTCCGGGAATCGAATCCCGGTGGTGGCGATATTTTCCGCACCCGTTCAAGCTGGCCCTGGGGCACACGCAACATCCTGTACAATGGGTAACGGATCGTTTTCCCGGGGTAATGCGGCCGAGGCGTGCTGTTGACCACCCACTCCCATCTAGCGCCGAGGTTTAAGAAAGAGTGGAGCTATACCTCTACTCCCCTTCTGGGCCTTCATGTCCTGTCCTAGGATTGACATTTACCGTACCTCTACACTAAACAGTTGAAATTTTCTGAGTTTTTTTTTTTAAGAGAACATAATGGGACAGAGGGTGTAGCCTTGTGTTTGGGCTTGTACCGTGTGACAGTGTCGCACCCACAAAGCCCCCATAATTTTGCGTGGCAGTGTTCAGTTCGGGTCTTACAAAACCTACGTTCCTCCAATCTCAGTCACATTATTTCAGTTACAACATAATCCAGACGAAAACTGGCACTTGCACCGTTCTGACTGCAGGAACACACTGATCTAGATACACACGAGTTCGCGCACTCCCCTGGCATGTGACATCAGCCCAAGCTCGCTAATATTACCTGCCTTTGAAGATGGATACTGGATGAAATTAATCCAGCTATTCGTTTCGTCAAAGATTTCACTGCAACCTTTTGTTATGACTGTCTTTGCAAAATAGTTGGACAGCATCAGACGTGTTAACGGTCCACCAGTTATCAGTTTCTGAGCGTAATTTACTTTGTGTGACACAGTGAAACGCGTCTTGATAATCTTCATGGCCACTGCACGAGACGCCCCAGCACACCTACGGTCTTAAATACGGTAGATTTTTAATTGTGAAAAATATTTAATAACACTTTCAAGGGAAAGTAAGTCGCAATGTTACGCCTTCATTGAAAGAATGCAGAATTCGGCTGTAGCGCCTTCATTCGTTTACCTAATTACCCAGTTACGTTTAAAGTAACACTCAAGTAGATAAATGAAACCAGACAAGGAAATGTCAGTGATGGAACAAAACCTCGCGAGACGTACCTAAAAGGTCTACCGGCATTCTCTCTGCAAGTAATCCTACTGGCTTAAGGTCTTCTTCTGTAATGGGCTTTTGTATTGGAGTCTCTGAGATCTGGACTTCTGTAACGTGAGACGTTGCAATGGACGGTAAATTTAGCACAAGTGGGGGAATACAAAACGGCATACAGAAAGATTGATGTGGGAAATCCTGTAGGAAAGCAGTTGATTAGACGGGAGCGCCTGCGGAATGGGAGGGGGGTGGGGGGGGGTGTTGGAGGAGTGAGGCCTTAAATGTGCCACTTCAGACTCTCTCGTTGCGTTCGGCCATCTCCTGTGGTTAGTTTCATATCTGGTGCAAGGCCAAATGAAGACTCGTGACAGCCATCCACACTGAACCACGCGTTTACGTAACTTAACTACGCAAATACGCATCAAAATGCGAACTGTGTCAGCCGAAAATTGCTTGTTTATATTTCCATATCTACCACTGAAGTCAGAAGTCGGAGTAGCGTAGTCGCTGTAGGGAATAGGCTACGTGCTAGACATGCGGGGATCGGATACCGTTAGGTGCAGGACATTATTCTTCTCACAAGCAGACCAGACTGGCTTTGGGGCCAAACGAACAAACTATTCTTTCCTTGGGTTGCTCAACTCTATCTAGGGCCGAGTATAAGAATGACTGGAGCTAAACCTCTATTCCCCTGTATTCCTTCATAGCGTGGAGAATGAAAACTACCTTTTTTACAATTGAAGCCACCTCCTATTTCAATATGCTAAATTCTACGTTCTTGCATATCTTGCTGGTATTATTCACACGAGAAGAAGTGTGGCACCTATTGGTGTGCAATATGCAGCGTGACATCTATTGGTGTGTCATGTGCAGTGTGGCATCTGTTGGTGTTCCATGTGCAGTGTGGCACCTATTGGTGTGCCATGTGCAGTGTGGCACCTATTGGTGTGCCATGTGCAGTGTGGCTCCTATTGGTGTGCCATGTTCAGTGTGGCGTCAAATGGTGTGCCACGTGCAGTGCGGCATCTATTGGTGTTCCATGTGCAGTGTGGCACCTATTGGTTTGCCATGTGCAGTGTGGCACCTATTGGTGTGCCATGTGCAGTGTGGAGTCAAATGGTGTGCCACGTGCAGTACGGCATCTATTGGTGTGCCATATGCTACTAACTTTAATCTCACTTGTTTCAGAACCAGGTTTGCTATACCTCTGCAAGTTTTATTGTTACTTTACTTCAAGGACTCCTTCACCTGGAAGCTTACATACAACACAATGAAAGAGGAAGATGGTACAAATGGCTTGTATGTCATGGTGTAGGCGTTCACAGCTTTTTTTTTTAAGATTTGTCACGAAATATTCTTGGAGAAACTGAGAAAAATTCCAAAATTCCTCCGTTATGATAGCCAATAACTAGTCTACGGCTCTACCACTAAGTCGACGCCGCAGATAGCAGAGCTATGAATCGACCCCTTCCACAATTCGCCTTCGAGCTCTTACTCTTCCCCTTCCTATATACTTTCCTACTTTCCCCTGCAGACATGTAGCATTTCTGTTCACTGGAACGCTGGTGGTGATAGCCTTCCCTAGCCACAAGCATTTTGGACTTGTTTACACAAACTAGAACGGGGGTTGGGTAGGAATTAAACAGCATGGAGAGGGGTAAGCCTCGAAAACCGCCTTTTCCACCATCCAAGAGCCATATTTCCACAGTGGTACTATAGATGTGGTAATATTATTTTAAATATCTTGGAAAGGCCTTCCTGCCCGACGACTCTATGATTCCTCCGTTTACCAGCCGATGTTCTCCTGACTCAGAATTCTTGAAATTTTCTTCAGTCATCGGAAATTTCGTTATTGAAACACGTGTATTCACAGACTGTTGGCCTAGGCCTGGCAAGTTCTTCCCTGTTCCCCGTAAAATGTTATAATCGTTTCTTATTTCTGTTACATGTGTTATATTTCTCGTCCTTTTCATTCTATCATGTTTCAGAATCAGAAGATGAAAGCCCAAAATTTGTTGAAGTATTCTTTAAGAATCAATTTTTTGTATGTATCTGTTGCTTCATTTAATTCTTTCAGGTTCGGCTAGAACCCATAAAATGTTGGAACATTTTTAACTTACTGTTTTATTGGTGTTGCCAGACGGTTATGACACCACAGTATCTAGACACGTGGTCATTGATCTTCTGCTGTCTAAACGAATGCACATTACACAACTGCACAGAAACATCCATTGCGTGAGTCTGCCTACATATTAAAATGTACTAATGTCCTTCGTTACCATTTTTGCAGAAGGTAAGAGGATAGCCCCCCCCCCCCAAAAAAAAACATAATTCTTAGGAAGTATGCTGTAAAAATGGATATGTCTCAGGATCATGATATTAACGGTGTCGAACTCCCGTTTTCTGTTGTCACAGAGTTGCTTAATGCCAGTGCTTAGCCACATCACAAATCGAAATCTACGGTACAAATTCATGCTTGGTGAAATACACTGCTTCTACTGCACTGAGGTTCCGTAATGCGGTTCATGGCGAAGTAACTCTTTTAAACACAACACGAAATCATTGTCACGTATTCGGAAAGTATGCATTTCAAACTAGGAGAAGGTATGCAGTCAAACACAACTTAATCACTGAGGTGTATTTAATGACTGTGATGAAAACAACTTCATGTTTCGGCCTGTACTGGCCATCATCAGGTTGTCTAGGGAACTTAAGAGCTAGCTATATGCATGCGCGCGCGCGTGGTTTTGAGATCCCTCCATACGCATAGTTTGACAAACCGAATCACGCGCGCGCGCATGCATATAGCTAGCCCTTAAGTTCCCTAGACAACCTGATGATGGCCAGTACAGGCCGAAACATGTAGTTGTTTCCATCACAGTCATTAAATACACCTCAGTGATTAAGT
>Ga0131853_10019020_pt1 | contig 12499 bp, 6 predicted proteins | sample TergutLab28metaG_FD_92764 | JGI IMG/M metagenome (GOLD analysis project Ga0131853, IMG submission 92764) | Labiotermes labralis P1 segment gut microbial communities from Petit-Saut dam, French Guiana - Lab288 P1 (version 2) (version 2) | ecosystem: Host-associated > Arthropoda: Insects >...
GCTCTTTTTCTGCACAATTTTTTTTTATTTGCCTCTTAATTATTTACAATCCACCTTCATAGGAGGTTTTAATAAAATTTTTTGAAGGGGGGGGGGGGGGGAGGCAGCACAATTTAAAAAAGACATTCGCTGTACGTATAAAGTAACACAGGCGTATTGGTGCAACCACTGCTGTCCTGGAAAAGCAATAAGTCTTCGTCGTCATCATCTAGCTATCATGGAGTTGGGCCACTTGTTGACCCCTTCCAGTCTCTTTCATGGTCTTCCCTGGTTTCTTCTGCCTGTTGGTCTGCATTTCTTTTTTATCCTCGGTAATCTATTACGAGTCATTCTATTTGTAAGTTGCAACCAGTTTCTTCGGTATTCCTGTATACTGTTCAAATCTGGGGTTCTTTTTAGTAATCAGTCCGAGTGTATCCTGCTGTTTTTCTCATATACTTCATATCTGCTGCCGTTATTCTTCTTGCGTCTCTTGCTTTAATGGTCCAATTTTCACTACGGTATTACAAAGCCGGAGAGGTTAGTGTATTATTTAATTTTATTGTCTTCTTTCTAGTAGTTGTAAGTATTATATATTGATTCTGAGTGTGTTATATTGTCATCTGTGGAATGTGCGGCTTTACAATATTTTTCCACATTTTCTCATAAACGTCAAGACTATTTTAAAAAGTCACTGAACATAAAATGCGGGTTCTGGTATTCTCTACAGCTTCTGTCTGAAATATTTCCAATTCTAAGAACTGAGTGAGATATGATAAAAAATGTACTATGGTCTTCCTGTAAAGTACATGTTATTTTATGAGGTATTAATGAAACTTGAATATTACGGACTGTGTTACAAAAAAATACTCAAATATCAAATTTCACGAAAATCCGTCCGTGGGAGCCGAGTTGTTCCATGCGGATGGGCAGACACAGACATGACAAAGCTAACAGTCGCTTTTCGATATTTTGCGAAGGCACCTAAAAATGAAAGAATTCGAAGAACTCGACTTTCTTCTTGAGTCTCCACTGCATTCTTCATCAAGCGTACGAAGTTTTACACTGCTCACACTCACACTGTTGTTACATTTGCGATTTTTATTCATACAAGCTCCCTTTACCAGCGTGAATAAGTTGCCTTATTGGAATTACAGCAAGTGAACACGGTGAAATAATTCAGCACGTTAACGTTACGTCCCATACAAGTTTAGCAACAGCATTCTGATTTTATAAAGGATATCTATCATTCAAGGAAAGGAACAATATAACTGATGAAATAGGCGATGAAAGCTGTAGAGGCGATCGAGCATTTTTTGTCGATGTGATAGGCCGAATGCTCACTGTTAACACTTCGACGAGCTACGTGACAAAGCAACGCTCACTACTGAGATGTTCGGCAACACCAAGATTTTCAGAGGCGGGAACCAACTAACAACACGAAGCATAGCCACTCTTGAGAAGCTAACGGTTCCTCAGATAAATAAATTCCAAGCATTCTATGGAACCCAAATGTTCATTACCGTGTTCACAACAGCCCACAAACTGCCCTATCCTGAGCCAGTCCACGCTTCTCCATCCTATTTCTGGACGATCCACCTTACAAGTATACTCCCACCTACACCTAGGTCTCTTTCCTTCTGGTTTCCCCACCAACACCCTGTATGAACCTCCTCTCCCTACCACAAATACCACATTCCCCACCTATCTCATTCTTCTCGATTTGATCACCCGAATAATGTATGGAAAGGAGTACAGATCACTAAGCTCCTAACTGCGCAGTCTCCTCCACTCCCCTGTGCCCTCGACCCTCTTAGGCCTAAACAGCTTCCTCAGCACCTTATTCTCAAACATCCTCAGCCTAGGTTCCCTCCTCAATGTAAGCGACCAACTTTCATGCCCACATGAAACAACAGGCAAAATCACAGTTCTGATCTATTTAATCTTCACATTTTTCAATACTTCAATGGTGGTAACATCAGTCAAAACTATATAAACTTTCTGCACCTGAAATCCCCAGGATATTATTTTTTCTTGGCGCATTCAAAAAAAACTTCCGGGAGAATTTTTCTGTTAAGAAAGGGGCTCGAGGAACAATTCCAAGACTTCAAAATAACGAAACCGTAACTTACTTATGTTGTTTGCTTCTTCTTTGAAGGTAGACCTCGAGAAGGTGCCAGAAAACTTGCAGATGGAATTAATAAATTGGCACCGCGATTTCAAACTAAAACAAGTGCTTTCTGAATCAAAAATGTAAAACAGTATCTTACCCATCAAAAGAAAAAAGAATCCTTTGGTAATATCTTTTTGGGTGAAGAATGACTGTAATTTTCCGCATGCATGTGAACAACTTTTTCCTTGTAAACAATAATACGACAGAAATCCCATCTCGACAGACACATGAAATCTGTAACGACGGTGACTCTATCTCACCCTGGATAAAACGCCACACCTGGTCCGAACGATGCCAAGTCTCCAGCCAGTCTACACGGCAGCTAATTTACAACCTCACTAAATTGTATCCTCATTATATTTGTAGTACAATACCCAACAGAAATTCCTTAAAATATTCTGAACGGGAATTTTTTTACGTGATATGTCAGCATGAAAAGAAAATCACAACGTACGTCGGTGATGTGATAACAGTGCAGCAGTTTTTTAAATCGAAAATAATAATAATTAACAATAATAATAATGTCAATATTGTACACATTTTTTAACAAAACAATCAATCTCATACTGACGAAGACGACAACCGCCCGCCAGAGATTTAAAAATTATGCCGTACGATGATTCTGAGACCCTGACCTACACAGTACATATATTTTTTTTTTTCGTGTACGTACATTCTGTGTAACCAAAATTAAGTGCATAAAACTGTACATTCGTACGACCCAAAACGGAAAAGATGCAACTGTACAGCTGCCATCACAATTCCACCAATTTGTAATTTCCCTCTTATCTGTCAGCGAATGGCTTTCCTCCGCCTTATGTTCATTACCGTCATTCATACCACATACGTATTAGCCAACCAATATCTGCCTGCTTTGACGACAAGCATGGACTGACGTTCATTGATTCACCGACACGTGTGGCTACGTTCTGCGGCAAAGCGTTGCTGAACACTACACTGCAGCTGAACAGCCGTATTCACTTGCTGCTGAGCAAACAAGGCAGCACAACGGTGTTATTCTGAGATCAAATACGCTACTTCAAGTATCGGTATCGGCGTAATTTTTTTTATATTTCTTCCTGCGGATGCTGTATTCGTATAAACACCGATTTAAACTGTGCTGTTATAGTACCTACCTACATGCTTTGGCAGTACTTCCGCTGCAATGCTTAGGCCAGGAGTGAGTGTGAGAAGGTACAAAAGTCCCTGTCCAGGTCACGAAGCAGAGGTATAGGTAGACTCATTCTCTACCTCGGCATTTTAGGCTGAGGTGAGTGGTCAAATTCGTGTCCCTGCCTCTTCCCATTCAGTGGGTACCGGGAAGTAACGCCGGTACCAACTGAATGGAAAGCTGGATGGGCTCCAGAGCCGATCTTGACGTTTTGATGAAGAGAAGGATCTCTTGCTTCTGCCGAGATTCGAATCTAGGATCGTCCGGCCCGTAACCTAGTCACTATACTGACTACGTCGTCCTGCCTCCCACTAATGCAAGTGAAGCTAACACTGTTTATTCTTCCATGACTTGTTGCTTTTTGGCATTCTGATTCAAAAAGTTCGCGTTCAAATACAACAGTAGACAAACAACTGGCATCTGCAAAACACGTACGATTTACGTGCGTAGTTTCTTGAAGAGTATGAACTGACTCCATGGAGAAGCCTTCTTGAGAAGCTACTAGTTGCCCTGCTAACCAAGAAATGTCCCACATATTATGGAGCCCGAAAATTCAGTATCACATTCACAAGAGCCCCCACGCGTCCCTATCCTCAGCCAAATCAATCCAGTCCAACCCCCATACCATTGCTTGAAGACCCACTTTAATATTATCCTCCCATCTGCACACAGGTATTCCAGGTGGACTCTCCCTCAGGTTTCCCCGCCAAAACCCTATCTGTAACTCTCTACTTACCCAAACGTGCCACGACCATCCCATTCGTGATCTGATCACCCGAAATGTATGTGATGAGACACACAGATCATATAGCTCTTTTTTATGCAGTCTTCTCCATTCCTCTGTTACATTGTCCCTCTGACCCAAAAATCACTAAGTATGCTTAAGAAACAATTCCACTGGTGCATGGGCTATTTTCCTTCATCTATCATATAAAATGCTGGATCCTGTCTAATTCCAAACCCTCACAATGTTCTCCTGCAAAACTGTGCACTTTTGGTAATAATGCTGTTCTAATGCAGTGGCAACTGGCACCACAGAAAATGACCTTTCAGTGCTTCTTCCACCTCTTCAGTGAAATTCTGCCTCAGTTCTTGGCTTGACTCCTGCAGAACCAAATACAAATGCACGCACAGCAGCAGCACACACCTGTAGTAGCACTAGTGCCTGATAGTGTCACTTCTGTCCTGAAGTGACAGTATACTGTCCATCACAGACCTCCTTCTTGCAATTGTAAAGCACCATGCAGTCAAATTCATGTAGGATAAAGTTTTCTGAAATATGTACCAGTACTTTGAACAGAATGTCAACCAATAGATACACTTGATTATACCTGTACCAGTGACGGACACCCCCCAACTTAATGTCACACAACCACAGTACATTTAAAACATAAAAAACTGTTAAAAATGATGCCCATCACACAAACATGTAAACCAGGGAAACAGATACTTTAATTAAACTATATCATAACGCATCCTCTGACAGATTTCAGTAATAAATGCATTACGACACATTTACAAGTGTGCATATTCCAACATGTGCCAACCTTATAAATGAAGTGTGTTCACGAACATGCCATCAACAAGAGATCACATCAGACATTAAAAGTAACTTTCCACCCCCAAAAGCTTAGTAGTTAATGTCAAAATTAAAAATTCCCTCATTTCCTTATCTCACTTCTAAAGCAGACCCAACAAGTTTGCAAAAATTTCATCACAAATGCAGATGGTCATGAAAATTCTGCCCCTAAACTATGCTGACTTGCCAATGAATGCCCCAGCAAATCACCAGGAAACATGATATGAGTTTGGGATTCTGTCTCCTGGTACTGCAGCCTCAAATGGGTTTACCATACCAGCTTTCCTTGCTCAGTCTCCAGTTTCTTATGAGTCCACTGGCTTTGAAATCGAAATGTGCCAGGTTACGTGCTTCCACCCAAAAAAACTCATCAATCATTGCATGATGACTCATGCAGAGTCATTCTTAAAACAGTGATTACATATCATCATGTCATAGGACTGTACACTGTTGTGAAATAACATAAAATATTGCAATTAATAATGATTTTTATCAAAGACATCCCAGTGTGTGAAATAGTATACAATGCAGTTAGGTCTCAGTTTTCACAACATATTACTTCTGTGTTCAATTTACAAGTACAAACTCATCCTTAAAATCGTGAGTTCTCTACACGAGTGTATAATCTCAAGATGATGCAATAGTTTTTTGCTGAAATAGGTCATACCTGCAAATGTAATACAGGAAAAAGGTGTTGTGAAACAACAAAACTAACATCACTGTACTGAATAATACCTCTTTAAAGTTAAATCATGGAGGGAATGCTGCAGAGGTTCATGGAATATAAAAAATGCTGAAACATTCTCAGTGACAAAGCCATGGGAAAAACACAGATCTGTAAGTGGTTTCTTCAATTCAAAAAGATGGAAATGCCTGTTGAGCTGTGGTCCCAAAGCCTTCTTACTCACCTAATTTGGACCATTGTAATTTTACTAGGTTTAAAAAATTAAATTCCAACTATGAGAGGCCATTTCCAGGATGTCTGAAATTCTGGAACAACCGCTGACCATCCTATAAGTGATTTCAAAAATTCAGTTCCTACAGTGCTTCCAACAATGATGTAAAGACTGGACCCATTCCATAAACTTAAAAGGGACTACTATGGAATGGACAACCACCACTAGTACCGAAAAGAAGCATATATTTCGACTCAGTATGGCAACTTTTGGATACGCCCTCTAATAAATCTCTCATTAAGATGTGGTACAATAAGAGTAATAACAATGATACTAACAAACCAAAGTACGATCATCAGAAAAATTTACAGCCGATAAAATTTAGAATGCTCACTATTCTTCAGTTCAGGTTTCCTCTTCTCATCTGCCACAAAAAAATGCAGTGACTGAACTATTCAACACTACAATTTCATTTGTTATTTTGTACAAGTGTATAACTTGGTCTCTTTCACATTAAAAGAAAAACAGAGATTTACGATATGCATGAACAGTGTGCAGGGTAGAATATGTAAACCTATCAAGAAGGATGTAACAAAAGGCAGGAGAAAAACTGAGACTAACATACCACATTTAACCAAATGCAAGATGACCCCCACCACAACCTTGAATTTTCAAGAAAATACCTATACAGAATGTGTTTGACTTTTATGTATTTATAAGGTGCCATCCCCACCAACAAAATTTTTCACATGACAAATTTAGAAATGATTCTCATTTCACATTCAAGGAGGTATTCAGTTATATCCCTTGTAACAGAAAATGTTCAGCACTGCAATTCACAAAGATTCCTACACACTGTTGCCTCTGCAATAGAAGCCAATTTCATGTGCAGGTTGCAATGCAATCAAAACTGGTATTTTTCAAGACTGATATAAAGGAAACCATACTGAATGCAAGTTGCCAAGACTGTGTGCCAATATGTTAAACAGTTAGTGCACTAGAGTAACATGGGGAGTCCATACATGCTGCAATGCAGTGTGTGTGAATAACATACACCACCCAGATTTGTCTTACTAACATGAAAAGTCAAAGCCTAAACTATCTCCTCTTACTCGATCACCACGCAAACATAATAACCCACAAACAAGTGCTAACATTTCAACTGTTTTATAGTTTGCACTCAAATTTTGCTTCTCTTACAAAAGAACAGCATTAAGAGGTCCTGGTGCTATACACATTAGTCTGACATGGGATACAAGTATGTCCCTTATTTTACATTAGCCCCCCCCCCAAAAAAAAGTTTTGTCTCATTTTACTCTTCACCAAATATGTGCATGAATCAAATGATAGAGTGGGCAGGGCAAGAGCAGATAGTAGATATGCATACAGTTCTGGTCAGAAAGCCTGAAGAGATGCGAACACTTGAAATACCTAAGCTTTATGGAGAGGATAATTTTAAAATGGGCTTAAATAGTGTATGACAACCAGATTCATCTGCCTTGGAATAGGGATCATACAGTGCGAATTTTTTATTACGTGAATGACTGATAATCTTATGGAGGTCTAAGCTCCATTATATAGTTACAAACATCTCAATTCCACAACTATTCGATAAGTTTACTACTCACGATACAGCATAACCAACACAAAACACAAAATTAACAAAACATCTGAATCTCTTTTCTTGCACCGATCTAGGTTACAACAACCCATGCATGGTGAGATTAACGTCAAGCGACGACTACCATGCCTGATACTGATACTTGCTCCACTCGGTTTCTTCAAAATTAATACACCTATAAGTCTCTACCAATATGTAAGAACATGGCTCGCAAGCCAATATATATTTTTTCCGTTATAATGACGTTGGGTATAGCACTGTGGTTATGAAATTATAATAACGAAACACGTTTCAACACAGATTATCTGCAACGAATAATAAACATGTCACAGTACGATTTAACTGGCCTGGCAACACATCAACACAAGAAACATCTAGGAAATTGCATCTTAACTACGTACACACTGAGAAGTTTGGCAGGTGGATGTTAATTCATAAAGGTCAAACAAGCCAGATCGAGAACCTCTTTCAAGTAACACATAATAGGTTAAAACAAAACACACATTGCACCTCCCACAGTTGTTACTGTAACGAACACCCGAGACTGTAAAACACCAACACAAGACACCACGTACTTGCAACGCCCAATTATAACTACAGTATACGCCAAAAATCGTGTAAAAATGTCATTTGGTACTCACCTGGTAATAACTGGAATCCGCCATCTTGCAAATACTCTTTACTCCCTGTCCGCCTGGTCCTTACTTACACCAAATTTCCACACCATTTATACGTGCACCGTAACGCTCAAGAATAAACGGTCATGTGACAACTGTGTCTCATAAATATTACTAACAGTATACAATTTTTTTTGCAAGCAATGTTAACTAATAACTAAAAACGTCTCCTTTTTAAGCGACTTCCAAACCACAAACCAAACACATCTCACGGACTGAACCAGCAGCCAATAACAACACACAACACAACCATGACACAACGCCGAGCGCTGTAAAGAGTTCTTTCATTGGTTGCATTTATATCGCAACTTAGCCACTAGCACAAGTATTTTACGCAAGGCGCACGAAGTAAATTTACATCTAACAATACCATCAGCTACAAAAGACCGAGTTCATCAAAGCTTCGATCACGTATTATATCCTAATGAAATCTGAGTTCTTAGATTTGTGAAACTCTGCGATCGTATAGATTACTTTAAACGATGGCTATGACAAATTGATGAAGTACAAGGAAATAAATTCATTGCCCTCCAAACTGACAAAAACTTAAACTGGAAGAAATGCTTTTAATATATCATTCCCAAAATAAGCTCTACGTACTTTCTCATTGACTACTGTTCATGGTGTTCATAAACAGCTTTCTGAGTAATGCATGTTACACACTGACACAATTCCGTATACCAAGTAGCTTCTATAAACATAGTTGTGTTATACAGTGTATGTTTACTAGACACCAGTTTATTTATATTTAAAATAATGTCCAGTAGTTGCTTCAGTTTATGTGAGAAGTTTTATTGGTATATTTTCTACATCCTTTGGCTTAGACCAGAGAATGAACTACAAAGCGTAAATGAATTCCATCCCAGTCTAGTTCATTTGTAGTTCAGTCACCTGGATGTATACAGAATCACTGCCCTTTACTTTCATGGGAGTTCATACAGTATCTCATACTGTACACACAGAATATCCCACTCAATGCAGAATCCACCAACCTTTTAGCTTATGAATTTATCTGACACATTTCTGGGTAATAAATTTATATACCATGAACTACCATGTTAAAGCAGGTGTGGGAAATTATCTACAATTCCCAGACATGCCTCACACCTGGGGAACAAACAGTAAAATACCTTTAATCTGTCATCTGACAACCAAGCACTCCTGATAAACCAACACTTGCGGAGAATAGTCCCAGTGGTTTGTCAGTGAAACACACAAATCTCTGGGATAGGTTCCAAGAGGCCTTTAAGGGTGTCTGTACATCAACTGTTGTGGTATCTCCTGATGCCTATTCTCCTACTCCATCAACGTTTCCTACTACAAGGACCGCAGAAGGTTTAGAATAGGACACTGATGACCCTGAACCAGCACAGAAAAGAGATATCCAAATGAAACATCCTCTGATTAGCTGTACAGCCTATGTACAGGAGCATTAATGAAATAGATCAGTATGGGTAAAAGGTAAAGTGATCCCATTACAGGTCCGGTGTGGCCCAGAGGGTGGGTAGAGGTATAGCTCTCCTCTTCCATGACTGCAGCACTAGAAGGGGGTGAGTGGTCAGCAGCATGCCCCAGCTGCACGTTACCCCCAGGAAAGACCTGGTACCCATTTCACAGGAGGCTGGGTGGGCCCCAGGGCTGGTCTGGACAGGCGGAAAATCTCGTCCCCACCGGGATTCGATCCCTGGCCGTCCAGCCCGTAGTCAGTTGCTATACCGACTGAGCTACCCGGCCCATAGATCAGTATCGGTACCATCTGTTTATTTGGAATATCCAAGATCAACATATGCACCATCCTGTGGGTGCTGAATTAGCAGAATTGTACTGTATTATTAAAAAATTTTTGTAAATTGTGTCTTGAAACTGTGAATACTGTATGTCTTTACAGGGCCAAGAATCATACATCCCAGTTGTCAAATGTGCTAATCTTTCCATGTATAATCATAACAAATCCAATTATGTAGCAATGATGTGGGAAGTGATATGGAAGCAGGGATAAGAAAAGGCCTCTCACTGCTTAAATCAAGTTATCATTTATCTCAAACTGAATGTACTTTGAACCAGTCTGTTTACACTTAACATCCCAGTCATAAATAATCACATTGACAGTTGTCACACTTGGAGATGGACTTCTGTCATATTACATAATTCTGGCATGGATGCTATTTTGGGAGTTGTACAATACTTTAATTTGGAATGCATCAAAAACTTGTTTACCATACTTGACTATGCACAATTACAAAAATGCTATACACACACATGTGTGCAGCATGTTTTATTAGGATATGCACACGGGGAATTTTATTTTTCATTTGTTAAAAGGAGAATATTGATAATCGATCATTAAGATCATTGCTTTCATGCACCGAACAAACCAACAAAATTAAGAGGTAAGTAAACTTCTTTTTCAATTAAAAAATAAACTCCGTTGCAATGACTAAAACTTAAAAAATGAAACATAAAATACCAAATTATTGTTTATGAGACACTAGTTTGTGCCTGGGCACAACCAGCACACCCTATATGCAAGCCTATTCCTGTACACATTAATTATTCAAAGTCATCTATTTGGATGGAGTTCCATAATAAAAACATGTAATACTCAATATGTGTACTTGCAGTGTACTCAAAAAGTAACAGTCTTTTTCTCCAAAATTCTACACACAAATGTGTGAAATTAACCATACCGTTTAATGACAGCAGTCTGGTAACAGAAGTCTGTGTAGTGTGCCCACAAAACAGCACAACAGCCTGTTCAGGAAATTTCATGACCACAGGACTTATACAGAGGTCAACTGCTGTGTACCTTATATAGCCCTTGTATCAATACTGGACAACTTCCACATGAGGTAAATAAGTCACAGAATAACAACAGCGTAAGGATTTTTAAAGAGGGTGACAGAGAAAACATTATTTACATGTTTCAGGTGCATCAAATAATTAATATTGGTTTCTCATTTTGTACTGGGTCACACAATGATGCAGTTGGTTGAGGCACTGCACTACAAGCCAGAAGGTCATAGGTTCCAGTCCCAATGTTGTCACTGGAATTTTTCACCAACATAATCCTTACGGGCACACTATGGCCCTGGGGTCAACTCAGATACTAACAGAAATGAGTACCAGGAATATTTCCTTGGGAGGCAGCCAGTGCATAGGGCTGACAACCTTACCACCTTCACATGCTGATTGTCATGAAATCTGGGAGCCTCAACATCCTGGAACCCTCAGGCCTGTCCAGGCCTGTACAGGACTGCTTTACCTTTTTTTATTTATACAGTGTATCCCACTCGCTACCAAACCCAGCATTTCTTTAATAGTTCTAACACCAATGAAGATACTGCAACAAAATTTGAACAGGAATACATTCGCTGTGTGAGAAATGAAGAGGAATGTGTCTGTAGTGTGTGTCTCTAGTGTGCCTAATTGTTCATTAGTGGTAAAATCATTAAGGAAATGCCAGGTTCGGTAGCAAGTGGGAAACACTGTATTATGCTTCATTATTTAGAAAAAGAAAGGACTACTCCCTAGAAATTTACAGTCAATATTTTGTTTTATTTACACTTTCTTACAAAGTCTGTGGTTCTTACAATGGCAAATACTGGAATATGACACCACATACTTTTTAATACATGGGTATTACTGTTCCTCTGAAATATTGGTAACCATCTGCCATATTATGTGACATCTTGTCCACAATATCATGATCTGAAAACCACTGTCTACTTTTACAAAATATCACATGATTGAGTAGTCAGAGTGACCTCAGACTCACTGAGCTTCTACCCCACAAGAAGCTTGAAAACTTCATCAGGTGAACGTGGCATCAAAACTGCTGCATTCTGGTATAAGTTCTCAGGATTGTGTACTGATTCATACAACTGTTTGTACACGGCAGCAATCACTTCAAATGATCGACGCTGCACAGTGGAACGATGAACACTGCTAAGTAATAGACCAACCTGTGGCAGCAGCAACACATCTGGCATCACCAGGAAGGTGTCCAATTTGCTCTGAAATTTGAAATATTACACATATAGAGGCAGTAAAACTAAAAAATATGAGTTATGTGGTGGTTCTCAAAGTACTGTAGTATAACAGTAAAAATAATGCTGAAGATGGACATGTCAGGTTCCTCCAAACATTGGTAGCTATGTACCAGACACAGTATCACACACATCCTACAAGATCACACTGTCACACATGCACATACACAAGCATTCCCAAATTCTGTCTGCAGTTTTCTTCCCTCATTTAACTAACGACACATAGCAGATTCCTGTTTAAGAGTCTAGTACTTCCTCAGTCAGTCAAGTAATACCCCCCCCCCCCCCCCCCACCACAAACAAAAAAAAAAAATTTTTTACCCCCTCTTTTACCTCCTCCCTCAAACAAAACCCAAA
>Ga0131853_10019021_pt1 | contig 12499 bp, 19 predicted proteins | sample TergutLab28metaG_FD_92764 | JGI IMG/M metagenome (GOLD analysis project Ga0131853, IMG submission 92764) | Labiotermes labralis P1 segment gut microbial communities from Petit-Saut dam, French Guiana - Lab288 P1 (version 2) (version 2) | ecosystem: Host-associated > Arthropoda: Insects >...
ATGTATTTTTGAGCTAAGCTCAAAAATGCTTTCCTTGAAACAATTTTCGGGCGTAGCCCGAAAATTCTCTGTTGAGCGTTTAAAGTGAGAAAAATTGTGTGAAACAATTTCAGAAGAGGTCTAATGAGAGAAGGACTTTCAAGAAGTATTAAAAAAAGACTGTTAAGAAAAAGCAAAATGTTTAATGAGGAAAATAATCTAAGCTTAGAGCATAAAGAATATCATCGCTGTCTAAAGGAATTGAAAAACTTAGAAATTTATTATTTAAAGGTGTTGAAATATATGCATCTTTAGGAGTACCTGGCACTACGACCAGTGCATTTCCAACTCAAGAAGCACCTTTGCCGTTCAATATCGCTAAAACAATATTGTCATTGCCCAAGTTGCCGGTAAATACACCACCACCCATCTGCAAGGCTGCCTGAAAGCGACTATTCCACCCCCATTTTTACAGTAATTAATGTTGCACAAATTGTCATAGTAATACTTATAGGTCTTATTGTTATATGGAAGCCAAAAAGCCTATGGTAATGAAACTTTTTACTTATATTTACAGCCTTCCAAGCCATTCTTCCAAGGCGGGCCAAATTTCTTTAGCCTCCTCATATCCTTCCTCATAGAAGGCTTTGAGCTTTTCCTTATTTTTCTCCATACGGCCGACGACAACAGGCTTTTTGGGGCGGATTATAAAAACATTCCCCTTTTTTTCCTGCCTTTCTATGTATTCTAACATTAGATTATAATCACCGGCGCGCTTTTCATAAGTTTTCGCCAGAAGAGGGTATTTTCTGTATACAGCCCTCATAAGCCGGAGGCTGTTTTTGCCTTGCTTTCTCCTGAATGTACCGTCTCGTGTCAAAATAACAATGTTCGCCTTATATCCGTCTTCCTGAGCTTTTATTAAAGGTATGGGCATGGCAATGCCACCGTCTAAGTATGGTTTTTCATTTAACGTAACAACCTTAGACAGAAGGGGCAGACTGCTTGAAGCACGGCCTATCATAAGCATATCGTGTTTGTCTGATTTATAAAAATATTCGCAAAGCCCTGTTTTGCAATTTGTAGCACCAATTACAAACTCTTGATCGCTGTTATTAAACACATCATAATCAAAGGGTATTAAGTGGTTGGGAACCTCATTAAACATAAAGTCCATACCGAATATTTCGCCTTTTAAAATCAGATTTCTAAGGCTCAAATACCGGTGATCTCCTACGTAATCGGCGCTTACCCTAAAGCTTCTGCCTCTTTGTTTAGAGATATACGAATAAGCCTGGCAAGCACCGGCAGAAACACCTATCATATAGGGAGCATGAAAGTTTTTGTCTAAAAACAAGTCTAAAACACCGGCAGTATAGACACCCCTAAGACCGCCGCCTTCAAGCACTAAGCCGAATTTTTTCATTAGCCCTCCGTAAAAAAGTATCGCTGTTGTAAAAGCTGATTGCTATATAGCAGTTTTAACTTAAAATTGGCTGAAATTATCCAATTATTTAATTGAGTTCACTATAATATCTCAATTTCTTCAATATTTTTTAAAGCTTGGGCTATAATGAAGCCCTTTGTCATAAGGCAAATCATATTTTCAGAGTTAAGCCCAAGAAACTGGCCCTCAAAAATCTTATTTTGGGTTGTAACCAGCCGGACATTCATACCGCGCTTATACACTTCCCCGCGAAATTGCAGTATTTCCGTGGGAAACATGTCATGGCATTTTTTAATAACACTCTCTAAATCAGGAGTGCGGCTACTTAAAACAAAGTCAGCCACTCTATTTATGACCCATGTTAAAACAGCGGCCAAAATAAAGGCTGTCAATATATCATCAAATGTAAGCAGGTTTAACATTTCTTTTTTGTCACCTTTCAATTATAATAAAACATTTACCTTCCTAAGAGCATAACCATTAGGCAAAAAGTCAAGGATTTCTGAAGTTATCAGCTCTCCCGGCAGACAGACAGGCACTCCGGGAGGATAGGGCGCAATGTTTTCTGCCGCTATAAGGCCGGCAGCTTCACTTAACACCAGCTTGTGGGCTGGTTTATAAAGAGCCTCTCTAATAGGCATCATTGCTACTGGTTTAGGATATTCAGAGCAAAGTTTTTTATCCACTTTTTTATTAAATTTATCAAGCTCGGACAGAGCAGCAACCAGCCTGTCAAAACCATAATTTGTGTCTGCTACGCTGGTCATCGCCAGAATGTAATTATCGGCCGAGGTTTCAACAGCTAAATTATAGTTTTTAAGCAGGCTTTTTTCCAAGGTTTTTCCATCTCTTGTAAGCAGTGCGATTTTTGAAATATCATAAGAGATATTACTTATATAATTTTCGTCAATTAAAGAAAAATTATTTAATCCTTTTAAAGCCTTTCTGATGTTATTTAGTTTTTGCGCATATGAATCAAAAGCATCGGAACTTTTTTCCAAAAGCTCCAAACATTGGCCAATAGAGGAAAGTAATATATATGAAGGGCTGGAAGAGTTTACCATATTTAAAAACTGACGAATAAGCCTTTGGTTACATTTGTTTCCCTTAGTATGCAAAACAGCAGTTTGAGTTAAAGATGGCAAGGTTTTATGTAAGCTTTGAATTACTATATCGGCCCCAAGCTCTAAAGCCGGTTTCGGAAAAGCTTCATGAAATTTAAAATGTGCTCCGTGTGCTTCATCTACAATTAGTATGGCAGAAAAATCATGGGTTATTTTGGCTATTGCGTTTATGTCACTTACAACACCTTCATAGGTTGGGCTGGTTATAAACACAGCAGATGCTTTGGCGCCGCTTGTAAATGCAGCTTTAATATCTGCCGGTGATATAGCCCCCGGTATTTGCTCAGCAGAAACTTTTGGGTATACATACACGGGAGAAACATTTCCAAGGGCAACAGCCGAATACGCGCTCATATGGCTGTTTCTTGCCATTATCAGGCGGCCGCCCTCAGGCACCGCTGACAAAATAGCAGCAATAACACCGCCTGTAGAGCCATTAGCAAGCATATAGCTTTTGTCAGCACCAAAAATTTCTGCGGTCTTTTCTTCTGTGTTTCTAATAATGCCCGAGGGATTTTGCAAATTGTCTGTAGCAGAAAGCTCTGTAAGATCAAAATTTACAGGGTCTGTATCAAAACTTAAAAACCGTTTATTTCTCTTATGTCCCGGCATGTGAAAAGGGTAGGGGCCGTGGTTTGTATATTCTTTTAAGTGCTTATATATAGATTTCAAAATGTGCACCTCATTGCCGACATGCATTTAGCAGCCCACGGATTTCGCGAATAAACTCCAGCGGAAAAACCTCATCATACTTTACAAGATATTACTTATTATGCAGTAGTATAAACTAATAATCGTATTTTGTCTATATTTGTTATAGTTTGATTAACTTAAAAAAACAAAAGTTAACCAACCGAATTTGGCTTAAGCCAAATCCACCTAAAGTGAAATATCGTAGGTGTTTTGCTATATTATCGGCACCGGTGCATAACCCATGTTGAACCGAATTTTTTTTCGGGCTGGTCGTAAATGCTACGCATTTACTGCTCGCCCAGGCAGCCAGGGCGAGCGCTGTAGTCTACGCCGCGCCTAAAAACAGCGCGGCAGACCAATGGGGCATGCCCGTAAGCGCGGGTAAAATGGGCCTTTTCCATTTTTCCAGTCCGAAAAAAATCGTGTGAAACAGGTTATGCACCATTGCCTATCTATTTAAACTGCGTCTAAATAGGCTCCCGTGTCAGGGATGCTCGTTAAATTTACCCACCCCTTTCAAGCATTTGATTTCTTTGGAATTTCAAGATTTAAGCTTTGAGATTTTTAAATTTAACTCACTATATGTAACAGCTTGGACTTTATCAGCATAAGTTGATACAAATAATTCAATTAAAGTAAGGAGAGAAAAAAATGCATACACACGAAAATGTTAATCCAACCGTTTTTCCTGGTACAGTAAGTTACGGAAATGCCTATGTTCCCTTTCAGCAATGGAGCGGTAACCTACACTCCCCCATGGAGGCTCTAATATTGGGTACGATTTTCCCTGAGCTGCATCAGCCATACCATTCAAACCAAAGGAGGGAACGTTAATGAACAAAGATGACATTGCAAAAGACCTTTACACCTTGGATTTTTTGGCAATTGACCTGCACTTATACTTAAACACCCATCCTAATGACATGGCAGCTCTTTGCGAGTATAACAAAGTAATTGCCCTTGCAGCAAAGGCCCGCGAAAAATATGAAGAGCACTTTGGCCCGTTGTATTCATTCCGCTCGGTATCAAATGAGCATGAATGGAGCTGGCTGTCAGAGTACAGCCCCTGGGAAAAAGAAGCTAACTGGGTGGTAGAGAGAGGAGATAAAAACTAATGTGGATTTATGAGAAAAAATTAGAATACCCGATAAAAATAACAAAGCCTGATCCAAGGGCAGCAAAAGTAATTATCAGTCAATACGGCGGTCGATACTCCATTAACTATGGTTTTTACAATCGCAAGCGGTGAACCGCTATATATAAGGACTATTCGAGATTATCGGGCGAAACCCACGCCACGGATAAATATTCGGATAGTTCTTTTATTTTGGCTTGTGCTTCCTCTTGCGTTGGTTGGTTGACGGAAAGAACCTCTATTTTCTTCTTAATGGCGGTTTTAGCCTTGCATTTTGCCCTTTGCGGTTTGCGACTGATTGCAGAATTTTTCTCTAACATAAAAATCTCCCTGCTACACATGGTTTGTTCATGTATATTTGCGGGGGGATACTTTAATGTGAGAATTTTGGAAATTGCACACGGGGGAGGGGGACGCACGTTCATCGCCGTACAGCTTAACATAGGCATAAATATATTTTTTAGGGGGAGGGGGGAGGAATTTTCATTTTGCAAATTTGAGGCGTTGAAAAAATTATGTTAAAATATGGTATAAAGAAATGAAATGAGGAATTGATTTGAGAATAGACCCAATGGCGGTTTTTTGTAACACGCCAGAACAAATGGAAGCCTTAAAACGCATGGTAGGCGAAAGAGATTTACAAGACGAAATACAAGAGATAAAACAACGAATCGAATATATGGAGCAAGCTATCATCAAGAAAATATGGGATAAAATCCACAAAGATTTATTGAAAAACCTTGAAAGTGATATATCCAAAATGATTGTTACGCAGTTAAACAAAGAATTGAAGAAAAGTAAGCCTAAAATAAGGGGGATTTATGAACACTATAGAAACCATAGAACGCAGAAAAAACTTTGATATTTTGTTTGATATAGAACACCTTGAAAAAGCGGTAATGAGGGAAGTTTGGACGAATCTTGCAGAGGGTAGAAAAGTTGATATTGAGAAAATTATTGCAACAGAAATGTTTATTCAAGTACATGAATTTACGCAAAGTATTATAAATGAATAGCAAAAAGCCTTGCCTATGAAATTTTATCCATAGGCAAGGCTTAAATTTTTATCAAAAGCAACATATTACTTTTTGAATCCGCCCCTCAATCCCCATAATTCCCCACCGCCTACACCAAACATAGGAGTTGGAGGGGGAGGCGGGGAAAGAGTTAAAGCACCTTTTGTCACGGCAGAAACGAAAGCAATAAGTATCACTATAAAACCCCATGTAATAAATGGCACTACAAATGTTGCAATCAACGCACCAATTTTGAAAATCACTATAGCAATGTTAAAAATTACAAATCCTGTAAGTATTAAGGCGTTAATAACCTTTTCAGTCCCAAAAATTGCAAATATCATAGTAATTGTACTGGCAAATATCATTAACCCGCCTATTATAGCCAAAGGAGAGAAAGGGATTAAAGCAAATATAAAACCCAAAACAAAGGCAACCAAAGAAATTTTAACAATATTCTTTTTCTCCCGATACCATGTCTTAATTCTATCTTTAGTATCGGCAACCGCTGGACTTGCATTTATTTCATCTTTAACATTGCCCGCAATATCAGAAGTTTTCTCTACAATGGCATTAGTAGCATCACGCAATTTTTTTGAAATAGGAACGGCAGAAACAGCACCAACAGCAGATTTTTTTGTTGGCGTTGCATTTGCAGTACTATTTTTCACATCATAATTGTAATCCATAATGCAATCATTCAAAAACTTTCGATATTCGGAATTTTTACTTCCCGCAAGTTTTTGACTTAGATTATGGATAAACACTTTTTTCTTATCGAGCGGTAATTTTTCAAATTGTGTCCGCAATTGTTCGATTTTTGGAGAAGCCATAGTTTATCACCTTGCCTATTTTAGCATTAGCATTTCTTTTCCTTGTCTATCACAAGAGAGGAACACGCCATTATGATATTTTGCATAAACGATTAGGCTTTTGGTTTTATCTTCCTTGTTTTTTTGTCCATAGCCATAAATACGCCCTTCCAATGGGTTGATAACGTACATTATACCACCCTCACCCTTTTTTGTATCTCCTGTGTAAAAGCCTATGGGTTCGCCCTCATGTGTTTGAAAAAGATTCGTATTGCCTGTAACAATACCCACCCAAGGTTTACCACGCTTTTTAGTGTCATAATCCTCAAAAGTTGCTATCGATGCATCTTGATTAGAATCATTGGAAACATAATCAGAAATGCAGTCTTTTAGAAACTTTATATACTCAATATCTTTGTTTCCTGTTAGTTTTTGTATTAAGTTGCGAATAAACACCTGTTTTTTGTCAGACGGCAATGTTTCAAAGTGCGTTCGCAATTGGTTTATTTGTTTTTGCGGTGATACCATGTTTTGCCGTCCCCCTTACAAAGTCTTTGCCATTCCGTTATTTCTGAAATGTCCCGTTGCAAATAGAACAAATCGGAAACTTTTTTCACACCTAAAAGCATAAATTTTATTGTCATTACTGGAATCAGTGTAGTCAATGCGACATACAAAAGCCGTTTCATACTCACCAAATTCTTCACAAATATCCTCAATATCTGCATCTAAATCAAATTCATAAATGCTAAAGTCATCATGATTGTAGTTACCAGTTATGCAACCGCAATTTTTATGTTTAGGGCAACCAGTACATAAATTATAAAATAGTCCCCTTTTATTGCCTTTATCAAGTTTACCGCTTGAATTGATACCTAAGCAACTACTACAGAATGACGGTTTTTGTACATCCGCCAAACCGTAATATTCATCATCACCGATTAACAATCCCTCATAATTCTCCACATAAAAATCATGATAGAAATTAGCGTTGCAACATACGCAATTGTAATTTCCCGAATTATCAAAGGTATCAAAATCTATACTCATAAATATTTGTCACTCCTCAAATTCCCAACCAGTCCCCGATTCTTGACATTCTCTAATAATTTCCAAAAGCCTAAAGGCTTTTTTCCGAACAACTAAATTACTATCGTTTTCCGCTATATGTTCAATGACTTTAAGAAAAGACACCTTTTCTTCATCGTCGAAATAGTCTCCAATTTCACTACCTAAAGTAAAATCATCTTCTCTATTGATAAAGTCAATAAAGTTGCTACGCACAAAGGCACTTTTATCATTTTTCACGGCATTGATAAATAAACCAATGAAATCACGCATATTTGAAAAGCCTTTATTAACATCATCTATAATCAAGAATATAGCATACAAACGCCTTTCCCATTCAGAATCATTTAACGCTATACTCTTTAATCTCTCGAAATCCCAACAATAGTTAATATCAAGGGATTTTAGTTTACAGTTGCCCCAAAGGGTAGTTGCATCTTTCCCCAAAAACCTATGATCTTTTTCGTTATTTTCGCAAATTTCAAGATTTATACCTTGAAAAATCCGCATGTCATATTCTTTTTGATCATCGGTTAAGTATGCACTATCCATATCTTACAGCCTCCAGTCAAAACATGGATAATTTCCGATATTTTATAGTAAAATATATTGAATTTCTCCACCTGAACCCAATTAACAGCAACCTATCTCATTATACCACATCACCCACTACGAATCCAGCCCCAATTTTCATATTTGATAGGCTTGTAAACAACCCATAACCCGCCCTAACCTTTGAAAAATAAGGAAAAATATGTTAAAATTAATTATAACCCAAAAAGGGGAATCCCCATGAACCTAATCCAAATCAGTAACCAATACTCGATAAACCTTGAAAAATACGCAAAGATAAAAGCGGGAGATATAATCAAATCTCAAAGCCAGTTACGGCAAATGCTATGCTATCCCGAAATAACCCCAACCAAAGCTAACAGCGGTACAATAAAAGCACTTCAACCCATAATAGATACATTCATAAAATATGAGCCTATTAGCGGAAACGGCTATAAAATCAGAATAACCGCGACCGAGCCACCGCAAAGAATAAAGGAGATATCGGAAAATTATCTGCAATCCCACAAAACAAAAGAATCAAGGATATTTTACAGGCACAACCGAAAATATTTATTAGATTATATCACTCACTCTTACACAGAATCGCCATTTTACCTAACAACCTATGAGATAATCCAACAATCAACCATCTATCAAGATTTTTTCTATAACTTTAATGATATACGCTATGACAAACACTTTCCAACCACAGACGAATCAAAGAAATTAGATGAATTTGCTACAGAGTACGTCATATCAGATAAAGAATACCTTGTAACCATCATGGAAGCCCTAAATAACATACTATACCGCATATTCAATGGGAATAATATTACAAGTTGGGCAGATACACAAGGCATAACAGCGGAGCGGGTTTTATATCGGAATAATGAAGAAGCAGACGAAAATGAAAGCAAATATCTTGAAAATTACTACCTACAACCGCAAAGAGATAAAGGAGTACCCGCAAAGTCGGTTATAAAGTTAGCAAATAAAAGATACATGAAAGATTATGATATACCGCTAAAGGAGCATAAATGGTTTTATTATTCCTACAAATTCACAAAACCTGATACATTTAATGTAAAGGTTGATGATAGAGATTTTATACACAATCAACATGAACTAAGTAACAAAGCACTTGAAGCGTTAAGAGCAACCATATTTGATACAATAGACCCTATCAACCATGCCATAGATGCAAAAAGTTTTGAAGAAATAATAAGCAAAATAAAAATTGGACGAATAAGCTACAATCAAAAGATTATATAACCTATTCGCCTAATTTTTTCCTTTTAAATCTTATTCCATAATTAAAACAGTTACCGAAACGCCTTTAACCGCATGAAATAAGGAATAAAAGTTAAAAATTATTGACTTTAGGCAGATAAGCTACAATATAAAGATATATGTAACTTATTTGCCTAATTTTGCCTTTTCTTTCTTACTCCCTAATTTCAAGAATTACATAATAAGCGGTTTATCACTTGAAGATAATCCAAAAAACTACAGCCATACACAAAACCCGCCAGCGGGATTTTTTTCTTTATTCCAAAATTAAAATGGAGCGTCAATCGATCTATGTCTGCATGAGGTAACATGGCATGGGAGAAGCGGGCGTTTTATTGTGTAATATGGGACAATTCCTACCTCATAAGATACTACAAAATAACAATCGGTAAAACTTAGGGCTTATAAAACCTTAAAAAACCTTAATAATCCTTAGTTATGCCGACAAAAGGGGTAAAGGTATGTCACGCAGAAAAGGAAGTAGACCTACACAACGGACGCAAGGCAACACACAAGCAAAAACACCTGCAAAGCAAGGCAATAGTGTACAAAGGGTAAAAGTAGAATATGATACAATAACATTGAATCATAAAGTATTAAAAGACATTGAAAGTTCAACAGTTGGAAGCCTGCTTGAATTGGTTAAAAAGGTTATTTTGATTGACGGTAAGCCATACGAAGAATTTACATACAAAAATGCAAATGGTGTGAAACGGAATATAAAACTAACCACAGGGCGGAAAAGCGATTTTTTACGGCTGATTGAAAGTTATGCAATCATTGATTTTATCGGAATCAAATGCCACATTGTAAAAGTATTTGACGATTCAGACCGTGAGAAATTAGGAGAATTTCTACTGCAAAGACGAATTGAAAAGATGAAGTATACCTAATATAAAAATCTCTCAATTTGTTTTTGCAATCTGCAAATATGGACTTCCTTTTTTCTTTTTTTGATGCTAAAATATTTGCAGCGATTGTAAAAACATTTTCTTTCCAGATAGTGAGGAAAAGGAAGTGTTTAGATGTACCAGAACGGAGCGTGTTATATAAGGGTTAGCACGGACGACCAAACAGAATATTCCCCCGATGCACAATTACGCCTTTTGAAGAATTACGCAAAGGCAAACAATATAATCCTGACTAAAGACCATATCTTTATGGACGAGGGAATTTCTGGTAAACGTGCAGACAAGCGACCTGCATTTATGCAGATGATAGCAACCGCCAAAACAAAGCCAAAGCCTTTTGATGTAATCCTAGTGCATAAGTTTGATAGGTTTGCACGTTCTAGGGAAGATAGCGTTGTGTACAAGTCTTTACTCAAACGTGAAGCAGGAGTAAAAGTAGTTTCCATAACTGAAAGTATCGAAGATGATAAATTTTCGGTAATATTGGAAGCAATGCTTGAAGCAATGGCAGAGTATTATTCCCTAAACCTAGCAGACGAAGTTAAAAAGGGCATGACAGAAAAGGCGAACAGGGGGGAATTACAGAGTACACCCCCTTTTGGTTACAAGGCAGAAAACGGACAACTTGTAATCATTCCAGAGGAAGCAAGGCTTGTAAAATTCATATTTGAGCAATTCGCAAGTAGCCAAATGGGTATGCGTAGGCTTGCCGTATATATGAATGACTTGGGCGTGAAATCACACAGGGGCAATTTATTCGAGCATAGGAGCATTGAGTACATTCTCAATAATCCTGTTTATATCGGAAAGTTACGTTGGACACCCACGGAGCGGGTAAGACGCAATTACCACCACCCCGATACCATTGTGATGGACAGCACCCACGAACCCATTATTGATATGGAATTATGGGAGCGTACACAAACAGCCCTAAAACAAGCAAAGGAATTATACAAGCCACGAACCAAAACAGAAGCACCTATAAGAAGTTGGTTAAAAGGGCTTGTGCGTTGCGGTATTTGTGGGAAGCTACTCACAGCCACCAAAAACGGCGATTTTCAATGTAACGGCTATTCAAGGGGAATGTGTAAGCCGAGTTCAAGTATTAGCGTTAAAAAGCTGGAAAGCGTTGTACTGGACGAATTAAAAGCCACTTTTGAGGGAAGTTTGGATATTCACGTTGTACCAAAAGCAACAGAAACAACCTCAACAAATGAATACGACCTCTTAACGGAAAAGCTAAAGAAGCTAGATTTTCGAGCGGAGCGTATCAAAATGGCTTTTCAAGACGGCATAGACACGGCAGAGGAATACAAGACAAACAAACAAGCCATTTCCGAAGAACGACAAACCACCCTTGAAAGACTGGAGAGCATGAAGCAATCCATAGTAAAGAGCGAAACAAGCGGAAGCATTTACAAACGCATGGAAAGCGTGTATCACCTCTTAACAGATACCGCCGTGGATATGGGAGTGAAATTCAAGACCGCAAACTTTTTAATCCATAAGGTTATCTTCACAAAGCAAGGCAACACCCTAACAATCGAATACAAGTAAGGTAAAAAATACCTATGCTGGAAAATACATAGATAATGAAGTCAGGCGGACCGGATGGTGAATTAGGAGCAGCAATACGCTACCTATCTCAAAAATATTCGATGGTAACACCAGAAGCGAAAGCAGTATTAAATGACATAGGCACTGAAGAGTTAGCTCATCTTGAGATGGTAGGCGCTATGGTATCACAGCTTACTTGTGGTGCAACTGCAGAGGATATGAAAAAAGCCGGGCTTGACCCATACTATACAGACCATGGTGCCGGTGTATATCCGCAGTCGGCAGCAGGCATACCTTGGAGCGCTATGGGCATACAGTCATCAGGTAATCCTGTGGCAGATTTGTATGAAAATATGGCAGCAGAGGCTACTATTGCACAAAGTATGACTTTCAACAAAGGCATATCATTGTCCCTACCAGTTGCATGTCGGTTTGCGGCAATGTATACTTTAATACAAATGGCAACGGTGCATAACCCATATTGAACCGACTTTTTTTCGGGCTGGTCGTAAATGCTACGCATTTACTGCTCGCCCAGGCAGCCAGGGCGAGCGCTGTAGTCTACGCCGTGCCTAAAAACCGCGCGGCAGACCGACGGGGCTTGCCCGTGAGCACTGGAAAAATGGGCCTTTTCCATTTTTCCAGTCCGAAAAAAATCGTGTGAAACAGGTTATGCACCATTGCCAAATGAGCTTCTTTATTGGTTTGTACCTTGAACTACTACTGACGGAAGTAACTGATTGCTATTAATCTGTTACTGTTTTGGTTGAAATTAAGTATACAGAATACTATAGTGAAATGAATTTAAAACTGCAACGCTTGCGTTGCAAGTTTTATAGTGGAAGTTCTACAAAATAGTTACATATGTAACTATTTTGTAGAACTAGGCCGGGACGCTAACGCGCCCGTAGC
>Ga0131853_10019023_pt1 | contig 12499 bp, 8 predicted proteins | sample TergutLab28metaG_FD_92764 | JGI IMG/M metagenome (GOLD analysis project Ga0131853, IMG submission 92764) | Labiotermes labralis P1 segment gut microbial communities from Petit-Saut dam, French Guiana - Lab288 P1 (version 2) (version 2) | ecosystem: Host-associated > Arthropoda: Insects >...
ACTACTACTACTACTACTACTACTACTACTACTACTACTACTACTACTACTAATACTACTACAAACATTACTACTTATAGTGCTGTTAATCTTAATATTTTCTCTGCAATATTTTCTCGGTTAGACAGCCACATCAGGTAATTCAAATGCACCAGTGATTCAGAGACCAACTCTCTGTCCATCCTCAGGGTGTCCTAGGGATGGATGATTACCTGACAAGGCTATTAGCTCTAGAAGATTTTATAGAGTATTGTTGCCACAGGAACTTTCAAAACTTACATGAATATCTTGTCCTTGATCGTGGGGAATTTTAATATGTGTCCTGTTAAATATTCACTATTTTCAAAATTGCGGGATTTGTGGCCCTTTAGAACGGTGTTGAAGGGTATTCCAGTCTTTTGGGATGTTATGTCGCGTCGACCGATATTTACATTAATTTTGGGAAGCATAGTACCCTTGTAACTGTTTTTCCTTGAAGATGGAAATACTAAACTCCTCCGAAACATTGTTCTGTACATACCAGTCATCATGGCGTAAGATTCAGGGAGATCGGAATATTTTTTGGACAAATTTCAAAATAAAGTAATAAACATTTGCAGCAGTACTACTCGTGTTTATGTTGTATGATTCTAGGTTTTTTGGGCCTCCAGTCTTAACGTAGAGTGAAGCCCCGTTACTGGGCGGACGGTCCCCTACATTTTGAAGGAGAGCAGTGCATTAGTGCCATGAGTGATTTCAGGATTCCTCCGCGGTTTAGATAAAATATGCGCTCTTCTGGATGTTACATTGCGTAGGTTGGTACTTACTACGTTGCAGGACAGCCTGTCGGTCTTATCTTAAAGGGCCAAGCGATGCAAGAAGAAGGCTTCTTGGATTTCTTAATCATTGAATTTGGAACGTTAGGTCATACCAAAACGTCGGTATGTAATTAATATTTACGCTGTGTAATACCCCAGAAGAGCGCAGATATTAGTATTACCTTGAGGGTTGTTTGACCGTGCATCTTCCTCGTGAAATAAAGTGAAATGCCAACCTGATGTAACAAGGTAATTTTATTAATGTATTCTTAGCTCGACATGTTTCGGGTACATACGCCCATCATCAGGAGCATTGGATGTTGAGTTGCAGCGTATAGTTTTCTGCACCGAGTTTTTGGATGAGTGGTGGTCTTGAGAGCCGCTGCGTAGGTCGTGTGTACGGTGCGGATGGTGCCGTGCCGCACGGCACCATCCGCACCGAAAAAATTATCGAAGTTGGAGTGGAGCTTAAAGTGAAGTAAGAATGTCGTAGGGCCAATGTGCGCAAAAGTTAGTATGACGACATTTAATTGCAATCAGTTCAGTAAATCTGTAGACGAAACGTGCAGTCCGACAGACCTTCAGAATATGAAATCATTTTATATCTTTCAAACAAAGAACGTAAAAAAATTGAGTAAAAATTTATGAAAGAACAGATTAATATCCTGGCGCAGGGGCAACTAGAAGTGCCACTGCTCATTGATTCGCAAGATAGAGAATCTGCTACGAAAGTAGGAAGAGGGAACTAAGTGTTGTTCTTTTGTAATCTGTACACGTATTCTTGGAACATTCTTGGTGGAATTCTTTTTCCCATTTCCTTTATCCTTCACCATTAAATCTTGACCCAGCTCATCAGATTGCTAGTACAAGTGTCTGTGATCGAGAGTTAATTGGCAAAGAGGAAGTCACAACTCTCAAACTTCTCATTTTGCTCTTCCCTCATATCTATCCTTCTCTATTGCTCTCTTCCTATCCTGCATCCTGCTCTCTAAAATTTCTCTTCCATCTTAAGTTTTAACATTTCTTCACACACACAGATTCGCTAATCTTTGATCTGTCATTGCTCTTATCCAATCTCCGTGCTTCTCATGTTCCCTCACACACTTCTCTGTATAAAAGTTTGTGAATTTTCTTCTTTCAGAAGCGCAAATCCTTTGAGACTCTTCGTGTTTAGTCTGTAATGCTTTACTGTGGTGATCTTTTATATATGGTGCTTTGAAAAACATGAATGTGACGAGTACCTACATATATGAAATTATTACAATATTTTATGGAGGAAAAAATCTATGAAAAGCAAAACACTTTTGGTAAAAGACAAGAGTATTAGAATTGGTTATCCCAAGGAGACAATTTCTAAAATTTTTTAAATAAATGTTTGTTAGAAACGTGTCATTCGAAGGAAGAAGGGGATTGAACCTACTTACTTCCTTACTTACTCCTTGGAGCAGAGTCCTTCTTGAGAAGTTAACCGGTTTTCAGCTAGTCAAGAAATTCCCCGCGTTTTATGGAACCCGAAGGTTCATTACCGCATTAACAAATATCGGTCACCTGTCCCTATCCTGAGCCATCTCGATCCAGTCCATACCCCTACATCCCACTTCCTGAAGACCCATCTTAATATTATCCTCCCATCTACGCCTGGGTATCCCAAGTGGTCTCTTTTCACACAGATTTCCTTACCAAAACCATATGAACATCTTTCCTCTCCCCCATACCTTCTGTATGCCCAGCCCATCTCATTCTCGATTTTATCACCCGAGCAGTATTGGGTGAGAAGTACAGATTACTGTGCTCCTCATTATGTTGTTTGAAACTGCACGATTACGTATCGGGAATGTCATAGTTATGTTAATCGTTGGGAACAGGTAATAAAAGAGAAAATAACAAAGCACACAGCAGAAATATAATGCATATTTTATTTTTGGATTGTGTCTTATAATTCCAGTTTAGAGAGAGGAAAATCCTTACCAATTAAACCTTCATTGCCCCTTCTAAATTTTCAGACCCTTCTTTCTTCAGCGAGATGGTACCAGTTTTACACTTGGCCCTGAGGAGAAATATCGCGTCTGAGGTTTCATAGTTCTGCTCTGTTTCTTGTTTGCTGTTAATCATTCATACTGGCGTTTGATTTTATATAAGCTCCGTAGTTTAGAAAACTTCTTCAGAGAATAAGTAAACAAATGACCCTATTAATAAATTGAGACAGTTTTCTTGGGGAAAAGCAGATCTGTCAGCACCTCATAGTTTAAAATTAGTCGGCTTTATGTATAAATATTCATTTATTTTCCCACATAGAACACAATTCCTGAAGAGGTTGAATATTGTGAAATACATACTGAACACACACACTGTGTGGGCAGCTGAAGAGATTTTTGTGTTCAATCTTCGGTATCTATGTATGTGTGTATGTATGTATGTATGTACGTATGTATGTATGTATATATGTATGTATGTATGTATGTACGTATGTATGTACGAATGTATACGCTGCAATCGTGATTTATGCGTGGGTTGCATTCCTGGCGTGCGTGCGTAAACCAAGGTACACGCAAATGAAGGCCAATTATTCCAAAGAAAATTTGATGTGTGTTGGACCGTGCATTGTTGTGATAATTGAAGAACAATAACCAACTAGATGCTACTTATTATTTTATTGTACCTCTTATAGGCTCAACATGTTTCGGGCACTACTATGCCCATCATCAGGAGCTCACGACTATAATGCTGATTACCACATGGGCCGTTCGGTTCTTGGGTTGTTCTTGGTTGGAAGTTAGGTGCAGGAAGGCTGGATAAGTGTCCGGGTTGCTGGCTATAGCCTGCAGCCTGGACGGCCCATGTGGTAATCAGCACTATAGTCGAGAACTCCTGACGATGGACATAATAGTGCCCGAAACATGTTGAGCCTATCAGAAGTGCAATAAAACAATAAGTAGCATTGAGAAGGTTCTTATTCTTCAATTATTCGAAAGAAATTTTGTGTTTTTTGAACTTACGTTAATATACAGTGCGTTTTTTAATCTTTACGCGCGTAATACAATTTGTTGGCTGTTAATAATAATAATAATAATAATAATAATAGTAATATAAGACTGTGTTGTTTAATAACTGTGCAAAATAAGACCGCATATATCATTTACGTTAGGCTGTAATGTGGCAGTAACCTGTCTTGACCCTTATCCTTAGATAACTGGGATTCTTTTCCTCTTCTAAAATGGTCATCGGGAGTAAAGTCAGAGAACATTTTATTTAAAGAAAGTTATTCTTTCATCCGTAACATAAAAAATTCTTAAATCGAGTACATGAATTATATGTTAGTAGTATGGCAATCGTACATTTGTCCTGTGGCTTACTTGAAGAAATCCTGCAATTCTACAGTGACTAAACTGCACAGGCGTCTTTTTATTAGTTTATTCATTTTTTCTACCCATAGACTATCCTCATAGGCCTAGGCTTGACACACACGAATTTATGTAATTAATAGTGATTTATTCTAATGGCCATCCATCTATGTACTCTTGGAAGATTGTGCGAAGGAGAATAGATTATGGAAATAAATATTAATATTCGTTCACTTCATGAATATCATTTCCTTCAGGAATAAAATTCATGTGTCAGCTGGATACTTAAACACATTACCTTACTTCAGCGGTGGTGCAGTTGGTTCAGGCACTGTGCTACAAGCCTGGGTTTCGCGGGTTTGATTCCCGATGGTGTCATTGGAATTTTTCATTGACATAATCCTTCCGGCCGCACTATGGCTCTGTGGCTGACTCAGCCTCTAGCAGAAATGATTACCAGGTATATTTCCGGGGGTAAAGACGGCCGGTGCGTAGGGCTGACAACCTTACCACCTTCATGTGCCGACTGTCTTGAAATCTGGGAGCCTCAACCTCCTGGAAACCTCAGGGCTTGTCCAGACCTGTAATGGGATTGCTTTACCTTTTCTTACTTAAGCACTTCTTGCTTACTTACAGTACTAATACTATCATATTGAGAAAATAAATTATTTGGAATCTTGCCAGAGTAATTTACCAAATTTTGTCGAAACCCTGAAAGACGTGTCTTAACTTTTTTTGACGATTTTCTGACCGTGCATCTCAATATATTTATCTCAGCCATTAACCAACTTGATGCACAAAATTTTTGTTTTACGATAAGTTTATTTCAAGCCCCTACATATTTCGAGCACATGAAATAAACTTACTGTAAAACAAAATTTTTTGCATCAAGTTGGTTAATTATTGAGATAAAAAAGTGTCTTAACTTGTCTCTTTAAAAGTTGGCAATGTAAAGGGCTCCAACTACGTGCCTTAAGTGTAAAGTAACTCTGTTGTTCATAACCGTATTTATAAAAGTTCTCTTTTGGCACTCATCAGCCACACTAATCAGCCATATATTCAGTTTTTTCCAAATTATCGCTTCCAGAGACATTATACTCGCGATACAGACCAAACTGGTATTTCGTACGTGTGATCTGTATGATCTAATTATTGAGATTTTCACGACGTTGGTGCTTAGATGCGGTATTCTGGGTTGTGACACCGTGTGATCTTAACCATGAAGACAAGTTTCTCCGAAATGCTTTCAGCCAAGCACAAGGGAACAAGACAGCGCCAAAACTCATGAGACCACAGTAGGTTTTGTTGACATTCACTGTGCGTACCGCCTTCTTAATTTTTGACAGTTTTCATTCGAAATTCTTGTGTTGTCTATACAAATTTGCTGAAAATTTCTACCCCAGTTTCAAGCACGCACACACACACACACACACACATACACACACACACACACACACACACACGTGTCTGATAATTCTCTCTGCTCTGCTTCCATTCGTATTCCCCACTAACGTTCCCCCTTGTACAACAATCTTGAGGGACGCGGTAATTTCACTTGCTGCTGTTCTGTGGAGTACTTCTTTCCAGTTCCCCCCTATTTGATAAACCTCTTGAGACACGATTCCATTTCAATCTAATACCTCTTCTTCGTGTCTCTTCTTCTACTCCCTCTTCCTCTTCCGTTTTTTTCTTTCCAGTCTAATTCCTTGCCTTCTCTAGGCTTCTTCTAGTCACATTCCAAGGGTCACTACTCAATCTACTCTACTCTGATGTCCTGGATCAGACGCCTGAGCTAGTGCGATCAGCTCAAGATACTTTCCTCCTGCTGTAATAACTGTAATGGCTGATTAGATTTGACAACTTCAGTACTGGTCTCTGATCCCCTTCGCTTTTACGTAAGCACCAATGTAATGTCATTTGAGCGGTTAGTTGGAGAATGTGTTTTGCCAGGAGAATGGGCCTATTGATCGGGTTGGTGCAAATTAGTTTAATGGTGAGTGTTGTTTGACCGTGCATCTTCTTCATGAAATAAAGTGAAAAGCGGCTTGGTGTACTTACTTACTCCACGGTGCAGAGTCCTTCTTGAGCAGCTAACTGGTTTGCAGCTAGTCAAAAAATTCCCCGCATTTCATGGAACCCAAATGTTCATTACCGCACACACAAGCGTCCGACACCTGTCTCTAACCTGGGCCTCCAGAGCAAGCATCCCGCATGTGAATGTTTCGTAACATGAGTGTTTTACAGGATGGGGTTGTTAGGACCTCGCCCAACCCCCAAGCTGGAGGACCACCCCTCGTCGGCTGTCCGCGACGGCTTATTCAATTTATTCGCAGCTACCCTCCTTAACGGAGGCCGTTCCTCTATCCGCAACCTGAGAACGCGCCATGCCGTAGTGACAGGGACCCCTTACATGGAGACGGCTTGGTATAACAATTATTATTTTTTCCCCATGCATTTTGCAAACAAGCCCACAATAATGGGCTTAGCCCTTTGCCACCAAAAAGGTCCTATACACTTGGGTTAATATGAATGAAATATTAATATTCAACGCAAGACAGAAAATACGTACATTGGTCTCTGTGGAAGGAGTGAAGGCATAAGGACGAGAAGAGAGAGGGTGCAAGACATTCTTAACTTGGCAAATAATGCAGGTGACAAACGAATTTCAGGCTCCGGCAACTTTACTCGTGGGTAAAAAATTGTATGCACGCACTGAAGAGGAGAGTGTGTGAGCCCAAAAGTGAGCTTTGAGAAGAGACACGCCTCTTGCCACTGTCTGGAAGCGCAACATGATTCGTCTTTCGTCCAAACTTTAATGCAGTTACTGTACCGACTGAGCCATCCCGGGATCCCTTTCTAGTCTTTGACAGTGTACTGCAGGAATTTCATAGTTTGATAAGTAATGTGGACTCTTTAAACGATTCTTAACGCTGCCAACTACTGAGCCGTTTGTGTATTCATAAGACATATTGTGTGTCTCTTTCACAGGTTCGTGAAACATTGCGATCCATATCTGTAAGGATAACCCTGCGCATGCGCTGAATAAACCGAACAACTTCTCTGTAGGCGTGTATGGCGAGCTCAGTGGTGTCACATTGCTTTTCCCCTAAGTTTTTGTTTGAATCCCAGTCTCACCATTTTAATATATAATTTGATATATTATAACAGTAGTAATATAATTTTATGTATAATAGTAAATACTTATAGTTAAAAGGTGTACTCGGTGACGCAGTTGGTTGAGGCATTGCGCTACAAGCCGGAAGGTCGCGGGTTCGATTCTGATGGTGTCATTGGAATTTTTCATTGACACAATCCTTCCGGTTGCACTATGGCCCTGTGGTTGACTCAGCATCTAAGAGAAATGAGTACCACGAATATTTCCTGGGGGGTAAAAGCGGCCGGTGCGTAAGGCTGACAACCTTACCACCTTCATATGCCGATTGTTCTGAAATGTGGGATCCTCAGCCGCCTGGAACTGTAAGAGCCTGTCCTGGTGTGTAATGGGATTTGCTTTACGTTATGTTGAGAAGGCGTTGGATCTGTAAACGACGGTGATAACGATATTATAAGGTACGATGTCATATAAACTGACAAACAGTTACTGACGTTTCGGTAGGAGCTTACTGCCTCCACCTTTATGGTTTGAACATTCGAAGAAGATTTTGTAGAAATTTAAGTCTCTTTGCGTCTTCGTTTAAAAAGCTTTCAGACTCATTAGGAATAACGAACCGTTCCGCTGTTGATAACGTTGTTACTGACAAATTCTACTGACAAACATACGATAAATTTTTAATCAAAATATGGCAGATGAGCGTAGAGAAGAAAAACCAACTAGTTGCACAATTTCCTTCATCCCGGACGCATAGTCTGTTGCTCTGTTCCTAACAACCGAACACCAGTATCCAAGGCATTACACACCATATGCGGCAGTAACACAAATATTGTCTAGAGCTCCTGATGATGGGCATATAAGTGCCCGAAACATGTTGAGCAAATTATAAGTGCAATAAAGCATTCAGTGACATCTAATTGGTTTTCTTCTCTACGCATGTACGTAGGTTATTCGGAAAGTAAGTACCGTCTGCGCATATCTCTCGCGCATCCTCGAGACTGTTACTTTGCTCATGTTCAGTGACTTCCTCTATCAATTGAGAAGCCACAGACGCCATTTCGTGAAATTCATGTTATGTTTATGTTTCTTCCTGTGCATTAAACATGTTTAAGACAATTAAAGGGGCCGCCGACTGTGAAATACGGTCTGTAATTCGTTTTTTGAACGTTAGGAATATGCTACCAAGTGAGATTCATCACCAGATCTGTCAAGTATATGGTGACAATGCGATGAGTGATGGTATGGTTAGGAAATGGGTTCAGATGTTCAATGAAGGACGAGAGAACGTGCACGATGAGGCGCGAAGTGGGCGACCATCTTCGGTGAAAGATGATTTGGTGCGTTAGGTCAACGAAAGAGTGCGTGACGACAGACGTTTCACAATTTCTGATCTGTCCCTACACTTTCCTCAGATTTCAAGGACTCTACTCTTTGACATAGTCAGTAGTCATTTGGGTTATCGGCGGCCGCATTCTGTGAGGAGGGTATACTAAACTTTGTGCCCCGCTACGATAAGTGCCTCAATAATGGCTGCGAAAATGTGGAAAAATGGTTTGAAGAATGTAGAATCTGATAACAATAAAATTTTATATGAAACCTTACTCGATTTCATTTACAACGAAACGGTACTTACTCTCTGAATAAGCCTCGAACAACTATGCACGGAAAAACATATATAAAATTCATATGGTAGATGAATTTATTTCCATTTGTAAAGACATACAGATGTAATTTTTTGTTTATAAAGGTGTTTTCCCAGTCCTGACAGTATAAAAGTTAAATACTGCACTCGTTTTCCTTTCTGTACACAGGCTTTGAAATTGATCTTCCATATTTACAGTTCTTTTTTTCCCTTGTTTACGTTGCTTGAAAGGCCCTCACTTTATATCACATGCAGAAGTTCACGTTGTGGATAGACAAAGAGAATGAAGTAAGCAGGAGAACGACGAGAGTAAACAGATGTTTGTACGTATTGAGAGAAACATTTAACTTTCATGCACCTGGACATTGTGCTTTCAGTTATATGGTATGAAAAGGCCTATATGAGCTGGGAAAGAGGAATATCATTTAATAATAATATTGAGTAAATATCAGTCATGAAACCACAACTATGGTATTATGGATTTATGATGGTATTTAATAGCAAAAATAACTACATGTTTCGGCCAATAGCGGCCATCTTCAGGTTATTTCAATTTTGTTCAAAGAGTATCATATATATATATATATATATATGCCTATATTGCGTGGTGATGCTGAGAACTCATCATCTAATGGTCAATGACTGGTAGGATGTACGTTTATGGGTAGGTATTAGGGGGGGGTTGTTTGGGGGCCATGATAATAGGTCGTGTTGTCTATAACACCGAAGAGAACCCAGAAGACGTCAAACATACTAACCCACAAACCACGCAACCCCAACCCAATTGAATACCAAAGACAACACAACTTATTATCACGACCCCCAAACAACCCCCCCCCCTAATACCTACCCATAAACGTACATCCTACCAGTCATTGATCATTATACTTCCCACTAAATAAACTGATTGTAACGAGTAACGATGATGAGATCTCAGCATCACCTCGCAATATAGGCATATATATGATACTCTTTGAGTAAAATTGCAATAACCTGAAGATGGCCGCTATTGGCCGAAACATGTAGTTTCTTTTTGCTATTAAATACCATCATAAATCCATACTACCATAGTTGTGGTTTCATGGCTGATATTTACCTCACCTCAGAATTGCCATTTTAATTTTACTGAATTTTGACGGAGATAGTGACATAAACTAAAGGAAATTTTATGAAATTAATTCATTAAATGCCACATCTTAAGACATCTCCCATATCTCAACGTCCCCATCTGGTTTCATTTCCCGTTCTGTTCAGTAGGGATTTATGGCCAAATTTCTTGCCACTAATTGCTGTCCAATATGCTAAGTTCGGAGGAAAGTTCTAGGCATCGTTAATAAGATGCAAAGCTTAACGGTTTGCTTTTTGCAAGACTCTGCTCTGCCTTTGTGTTTTGTGAGTCTAGGCCGAAGGGTAATTTCAAATTAAAATCAATTTCTTCCTTCGGCAAGCCATATCGCTACTTCTCGCTGCTAGTATTATTCAGGGAGAAGATTCGGTTGGCTCAAATAGCAGCAGCGTCTGAGTCGGTATGAACTACAGATTAGGGCGGAAAATAGTATAAAATCTACTCTTTGTTGAATTCAGTGGATTATTTTGTAAGTTAATTCAGTGTTTCGAATGTTTTTGGACACTAAAATGGATCTTCGGTTTCCATAAAAGGCGAGGAGTTTCCTGAGTGCGTGATCTTGAATGGTGTTTGTGCACTAGTTTGTTGGTTTGTAATACGTTCTATTATACAGGGTGAGCATAAAGTCTTTCCCTAGTTACAAACATTTATTACAAGAAAACTACGTGGAATACAAACATATTTTTTTGCCATTACTTAAGTTAGTTTCTAAAATGTTATGTCTTGTGTTTATTGTAACATATGTAACGTTTTGTTTTTGGAGACAACATTTCCAAACAGGTGGATTGGGAGAGATGGTCCGACACCCTGGCCACCACGATCGCCAGTTATCACCCCCCTCGACTCCTTTTTATGAGGGTATGTTAAGGAAAAAATGTTTTTGACACCAGTTTCAGATATTACAGATTTGAAGGCAAGAAAAACAGACGCCTTTGCTACAATAACTAAAGACATGTGGGAGAACACGTGGAAAAAAACTGATTATCGATTAGACGTTCTGTGTGCAACAAATGGAGCGCATGTTGAAGTGTACTAATGTGTTGTAAAAAACTTCTTGGGTTATATTTAAAATATATATATATATATATTTATATTCCACTTACAGTAGTTTTCTTGTACTAAATGTTTGTAATCAGGGAAAGACTTTATGTTCACACTGTATATTTAATATTCTCTTCAATTTTTTTAGAAGTATTTTAGAAGATATAAATTACTTAAAGGCCATTTTTAAATAAAGGTTCGGTAACGTAATGTGAATTTTATAGTTCTGCGTTCTTTCGAAATTACGTAGGTCTAAAGTTTAATTGTTTGTACTGTAAAAATAATTCGTTAGCCTAGCTGTTGCTAAGGCAACCCGTGCTGGAGAAGTCTTGAGCGAGGTGCCGGACAGACAGAGATACCCTGACACTCCAGGTTGAACGTTTAGCGTGGGGCTGAGATCCTCACTTTGTAATAATTCAATCGTCTCAAAGTCCCAACAACGGGGAGGCCATGGCCCCAAAACGGTACCAGGACACTGTAGAAAAAGAAACGTACAAAATTTTTAAAGTAGACTTACCGTTCATCTTGATTGATCCACTCAGTTTCTCATAAATTCATCAATACATTTTTTAACGTTTTGCTGACCGTGCATCTCAGTATATTTATCTTAGTAATTAACCAACTTGATGCACAAAATTTTTGTTTTACAATAAGTTTATTTCATGCCCCTACATGTTTCGAGCACCATGTGCTCATCATCAGGAGGCCAAAAGTTTATTACACAGCATCTGGTATCATCACACCTATAGGTGTGATGATACCAGATGCTGTGTAATACAGTTTTGACCTCCTGATTATGGGCACATGGTGCTCGAAACATGTAGGGGCATGAAATAAACTTATTGTAAAACAAAAAGTTTGTGCATCAAGTTGGTTAATTGCTAAGATAAATCATCAATACATGTTTTAAAAATGATTGTTATTTGAATATTTGATGTCACGAATGTGCACCCCAGTTCTAAAACACGCTCTCATTTTAATTCTCCGTGAAAAGAAGAGGATAGCGACTTATTTACAGTGATAATGTGAAACTGAATTTAAAAGAAATCATTTTGTATATACTGAGCATGAAGTCTAAGCTCCCTAAATTATTACAGAACTTCCGTTGAAATGATTGTAACCCCACAATATACTGTGTTATACCTGTTTCTATACTTCTATAGCAAAAACAACTAGATGCACCAAAGTCTCAAATTTATTTATTTTGGAATGAGACTGCACATGTTTCGGACAGTCTTTCCATCCATCATCAGGAGTTCAAGACTCTACATACAGCAAAAGGTATATGTCGAACATATAATGCTAATTTCTAGCGGGAATGTGATGGAACTGCAGGTCCACTTCGTTCTTGTTGCTGTATGTACAATCTTGAACTCCTGATGATGGACGGAAAAACCGTCCGAAACATGTACAGTGCCTTTCCAAAATAAATAAATTTCA
>Ga0131853_10019024_pt1 | contig 12499 bp, 11 predicted proteins | sample TergutLab28metaG_FD_92764 | JGI IMG/M metagenome (GOLD analysis project Ga0131853, IMG submission 92764) | Labiotermes labralis P1 segment gut microbial communities from Petit-Saut dam, French Guiana - Lab288 P1 (version 2) (version 2) | ecosystem: Host-associated > Arthropoda: Insects >...
CTTGTTGGACAATTGCAAACGGTTTATGTGATGGGTTCAGGTGCGCTCTGGAGGATGGTGTTGGTTCAAGTCATCATTCCGATTTTAATTAGTTTGTTGATTTGGAAAATTCTCAAAAAGATGGGCTGGATTAAAGATGGCGATATGGTGTTGCCAAAAGGATAATTTTTTATCGAGAAGGTTGTGATGAGATGCTTGAGGAAAAGCAACTGGCTAGATTGAACGAGTTGGCGAAAAAGAAAAAGTCGGGAACGATTACAGAGATGGAATTAGTAGAGCAAGCCGCGCTTAGAAAAGCTTATTTGGAAGTTTTTAGGAATGGGATGCGAGAGATGCTTGAGCATACGAAAGTGATTGACCCAGAAGGTAACGATGTGACGCCTGAAAAGATTAAGGCGATTCGTGCTGGAAAAGTCGCCAGAGAGGGTTGAAAAAAGTGGTCAAAAAGTGTATCATTAAGTAAAGCTGTTTCAGGACAGTTAGATCTTAGGAAAAGAGGTTTTTGTATGCACATTGGATTAGTCATATTATTAGTTGTTTTAGGAATTGTAGCAGGTGCAGCGGGTGGGTTTTTTATCGCTCAGCGCATGATGAAAAAGCATTTACAGGAAAATCCGCCGATTACGGAGGAAGTTGTTGTTTCGATGATGTCGCAAATGGGGCGTAAACCAAGTCAGAAACAAGTGAAACAGGTAATGAAACAGATTCATGAAAATATGAAGTAAGATCAAAAGAGGAGCGAGTTGCAATGAAGATAGGATTTATTGATTATTTTTTGGATGAATGGCACGCGAACAATTTCCCAGAGTGGCTAAGAGAAGCATCGAATGGTGAGATTGAAATCGCATATGCTTACGCGATGATTGATTCTCCAAGAGGGGGATTAACCACAGATGAGTGGTGTGAACAATTCAACGTTAAGCGAATTAATAGCATCGAGGAATTGGTTGCAATCAGTGATGCGATTGTTGTTTTGTCGCCAGATAATCCAGAGTATCATGAAGAGCTTTGTAAAATTCCGCTACAAAGCGGGAAGCGTGTTTATGTCGATAAAACGTTTGCGGAAACAAAGGAAATTGCCGAGCGTATTTTTGCTGTTGCAAAGGAAAGCGGTACACCTTGTTATTCGGCATCTGGGTTACGTTTTGCTGACGAATATTTAGCGATCGAAAAAGGTTCGGTCCAAAATATTATCAGCTGGGGTGCGGGGCGCATTTCGACTTATAGTGTTCATCAAGTTGAGCCGATCATTTATTTGATGGGGACAGCCATTGAGAAAGTCATGTTCGTTGGAACAGAAAAGCATCAAAGTTATGTTTGTTCGTTTACTGACGGGCGCAAAGCTGTTGTTTCGCACCATCCTGGGCATGTACCATTTGGGATGACGATGGATTTTGCTGACGATACATCGAAGATGGTCGTTGCTGATTCGTATCACAAAAATTTTGCTGCAGATATGGTTAATTTCTTTAAAACTGGTGAGGCTTCCATTACACCAGAAGAAACTATTTTGGGGATTGCGGTGATTGAAGCTGCACAAAAAGCTGAGAAAAATCCAGGTAGCTGGGTTACAGTATAATACTAAGGTGAGATAAAAAAGGAGGAAAAATGATGTTTAAATGTGAACATTACCAAAATCCACAAATGATTCATGAAAACCGTGAACCCGCGCGTGCATATTATATTCCTTATGACACTGCCGCACTGCCAACAAATCTTAAAGAAGCAAACATTACTCGCGCTAATTCTACTCGCTTTCAAAGTATGAATGGTGAGTGGAGCTTTGCTTACTACGAGGATGGTCCGCATACTTTGCCGAATAATTTCTTTGCAAAAGACTATGACCTCATGCTTTTCGACACGATCCCTGTCCCTTCTTGCTGGCAAACAGAAGGCTATGATATTTGTCATTATACAAATATCAATTATCCAATTCCATGTGATCCACCATTTGTCCCTACAGCAAATCCTTGTGGGATCTACTCGCGTGATGTTTTTATCGCAGAAGGTACTGATCAGGAGTTGTTCCTTAACTTTGAAGGCGTAAACAGTTGCTTTTATCTGTGGGTTAATGGCGCGTACATTGGAATGAGCAAGGGAAGCCGTCTGCCAGCAGAGTTTAACATTACAAAAGCGGCACAACCTGGTCATAACCGAATTACTGTGCTTGTACTAAAGTATAGTGATGCCACTTATCTTGAAGATCAAGATTGCTATCGTTTTTCAGGTATTTTCCGCGATGTATTTTTACTTACGCGCGAAAAAGCTCATGTACGCGATGTGTTTGTTCGTCAAGAATTTTCAAATGGCGATTATACAAGTGCTAAAATTCAATTAGAATTTGATGGAACACCAGAGCTTGAAGTTGCTTTTAAAATGATGAGCCAATGCGGATGTAATGAAATCGCAGGACATAGTACTGTCACATTAGATGACAAAGGGAAAGCAGTAGCAGCGTTTACTGTTGAAAATCCAAAACTTTGGAATGCAGAACAGCCATATTTGTACAATATTGTTGTAGAAGCAACTGGTGAAACACTCATTTTCAGCACAGGTATTAGAGAAATTACGGTGCGTGAAGATGGGGCAATGTTGATCAATGGACAAATGGTGAAACTTAAAGGTGTAAACCGTCATGATTTCCATCCGCTACATGGGCAAACTGTTCCACTTGCTTGGATGATTGATGATCTGAAAATCATGAAGCAACATAATGTTAACTGTATCCGTACTGCTCACTATCCAAATGAACCACGCTTCTTGCAATTGTGTTCTGAGATGGGCTTTTATGTATGTGATGAAACAGATCTCGAGACTCATGGGATGCACCCGGATGGGAATGGTTTGACTAAATCTGAGGACTGGACAACAGCTTATGTCGATCGGATGGAGCGTCTTGTAGAGCGCGACAAAAACCAAGCAAGTGTAATTATGTGGTCATTAGGTAACGAGTCTGGACATGGACCAAATCATGAGAAAATGGCTGAATGGGCAGCAGCACGAGATGCTAGTCGTCTTATCCATTACGAAGGTGCGCATCCTTATCAGAGTCAAGAAGCAGATTGCTACAGTATGATCAGCCGTATGTATCCGGGATTAGAAGAGTACAAAGCATATGCTGAGGACCCAACAAAGACACGCCCTTATTTCTTATGTGAATATTCTCACGCGATGGGAACAGGACCTGGTGATATGTGGGATTACTGGCAAATCATTAATGAGTCACCAAAGATGATTGGTGGTTGTATTTGGGAATTTTGGGATCATGGTTTGCAAGCTAAGCGCTACACAGATAAAAAAGGGAATGTATACACTGTTCCTGCCCATGGTTACAAAAAAGCTTTGGAGCTCAAAGGACTGACAGATGAACAAGTCGCAGAAATGGATGTTGTGCAATTCGCAGCATATGGTGGAGATTTTGGTGACATGCCTAATGATGGTAATTTCTGTTTGGATGGCTTGGTAACAGGTGATCGCGAGCCACACACAGGTTTCAAGGAAGCAAAGGCGATTTATGCTTATGCTGGCGTGACAGCCAAAGACTTGGAGAAGGGCATCATTGACGTACACAATTATTATGATTTCATCGGTTTAGAGCATTTATATATGGAATGGGAGCTAACAGATGGGCATAAAACGTTTGCGCGTGGCTTTGTAACAGATTTAACGGTGCCACCACATGGTTCACAGACGCTAGAATTAGGTTATACTAAGCCTGAAACAGCTGGCTTCTGCGCGTTAAACATTCATTTCCGTTATAAAAATACGTGTTGTACATTCAAGCACGGTGATGAAATGACATTCTGCCAGCTTATTGTCTCGGAAGGTCGTATGAAACCAAGTTTTGCGATGAGTAAAATCCCAAGTGGTGATATTCAAGTAGCTGAGGATGGGGTTCTTATTAATATTAAAGGGCAAGATTTCCATCATATTTTTGATACGATCCAAGGTGCGTTTATTCAAGTTGCCAAAAATGGTGTCAATTGCATTACTGCGCCGTTAACATTTGATGTTTGGCGCGCACCAACAGATAACGATCGTAATATTCAATGGCCTTGGCGTCATGCCGGATTTGATCGCGCGACGACGCATGTATATGAAGCAACTCAAGAAGTAGTGGATGGTAACTGCATCATTAAAATGCGCTATGCGATGGGTGGCTATACGAACCAGCCGATTTTACGCGGGCAAGCGATTTGGACAGTTGACGAATCTGGGCGCATTACTCTTTCAACTACTGTTGATGTAAGTGAAAATAAGCGAATGGATAACAACGAGAATCAACTCATGTTGCCACGTTTCGGATTGCGCTTTGTGATGCCAAAAGGAACAGAAGAGGTACGTTACTTTGGTCAAGGCCCAGGTGAAAACTATGTAGATATGCGTCACAGTGCTTGGAAGGGGTATTTCCAAACGAATGTAGATGAGATGTTTGTCGATTACGAATTCCCGCAAGAAAATGGGGCGCGTTATGATGTAGATTATGCTTTGTTTACTGATGCACGTGGTTTTGGTATGTTAGTTGAAGCAGGTAGCGACACATTCTCTTTCAATGCGTCACACTACAGTAATGCCGACTTAGATGAGGCTAAGCATTCGCATGAGCTTTGCAAGCGTGATGAGACTATTGTTAATATTGATTACAAAAACAATGGAATCGGGTCAAATTCTTGTGGACCTGCGATACAGAAAAAATACCGTTTTGATGAGTTGAATTTCACTTTTGAAGTATCATTTGTACCTGTACAGGTGGAAAAGTAAAAAAATAAAAAATTAAATAGGAAAACACGGCACTTTTGGTTTATTCAATTTGTGCCGTGTTCACCTAAATGGAGGCTATTTTTATGAAAGTTGCAGTTATTGGATGCGGAACGATCGCCAATGCGGCGCATATCCCATCATATATGAACAATCCGGAAGTTGAAATCAAATACTTTTGTGATATTATTCCTGAAAGAGCGGAGAAAGCTGTCGCAGAGTATGGCTGTGGGACAGTTATTACAGATTATAAAGATGCGTTAGCAGATCCAGAAATCATCGCGATTTCGGTTTGTACACCAAACAACGTTCATGCAGAGATTTCGATCGCTGGAATGAAAGCAGGTAAGCATGTACTCTGTGAAAAGCCTGCTGCGCGTACCCATGCTGAAGCGTTAGAAATGCAAAAAGTGCAAAATGAGACAGGTATGATTCTTAATATTGGTGTTGTGAATCGATTTAATGACCATGTTAATTTGATCAAAAAATACATTGACAGTGGCGCATTAGGCGAAGTATACCGTGTTTATGTAAGTTTTCGTGCACATCGTTCAATTCCTGGACTTGGTGGGGCATTTACAACAAAAGAAATCGCAGGTGGTGGAGCACTAATCGACTGGGGTGTTCATTATCTAGACATCGTGATGTATTGTTGTGGTGATCCAAAAATCAACACAGTATCAGCGGAAGCTTTCTGTAAATTAGGTAAAGACATCGACAACTATGTTTACAAAGACATGTGGGCAGGACCACCAACCTTCGGCGGCATTTATGACGTTGATGATTCTGTAACAGCACTTATTCGTACAGAAGGTCCAACCGTTACAATGAATGGCGCATGGGCAGAAAATATCGGTGTAGGAGAGCAATACATTGATTTTATCGGTGATAAAGCAGGGATTCGTCTAAATTATGGCGGCGATTTCACAGTATTCGGTGCTGAAAATGGTGCTTTAGTTGAATATAAGCCAGAAATCACAACGCGCGATATGTTCCAAAATGAAATTGATGCCTTTATAGATTGTGTGAAAACTGGTGAGAAATTGCCATCACATATTGATATCAATATTATCACTGCCGAGTTAATGCAGGCGATTTATGATTCTGCTGAGCAGCATAAAGAAGTTGTGTTGTAAAAAATAAATGCATTTGCTCCATATTCCCAAGGAGGTGTGAAATGCTGACGATTAGAGAAAAAGAACTAATTGATGTGCTAGTATGTATCAAAATTAAATGATGAAGAAAAATTGTTGTGTGATCCAGTGATAAATTACTTATTAGAATTGGGTTACAGAGTGAAAAAACGCAAAAAAGCAACATTTTCGATTGAGTTTAAAAAATATGGGCGCATGATTGTTAAACTCGAACATGGAAAGCAATATATAACAGATTCGATGCCATATTTTAGCTTCTGGCTTCGATTTTCTGCTAGCGATGAATATTCAAAAGTTTTTCAAGATGCTGTAAATAATCGTTCTAAAGCATGGATTAAGCGTGATCAATATTGGCAACCAAAAGATGATGATTGTTGCGAATTATGCAAAGGGAAACCACGATTTTATCGTTACACGCGTGAGGATGGAACATCATTTGAAGGTTGTGGTGGGTATACGAAGCGAGTTCATGGTGTAACATTAGACGATGTTCCTGAGATATTACGAATGATCAAAGAGCAAGATGAGCATTTTGAAGAAATGTTCGCGTGATGCCAGTTAACTGCACTTATTTTCATTGTTGATTTAAAAATATGAATATGAAAAGAGGTATGGTTATGAACAATTTGGAAAAGAAGGAAATTTTTTTGGATTTGGCGAGAAAAATGAATCAAAAGTTTTCGTTAATCCCTTTGTTACATGGTTCGCTAGGGCTTCAAATGTTAATTGATGATGAACTGAATCCTGGTGATGTTGATGTAGCAGTTCCGCAGGTTTACTATCATCTTTCTGAAAGATGGCAGGATTTATTAGATTTCATGCAAAGCGAAGGTTATGAGTTGATTGATCTGCATGAGCGCAGATTTCGTAAAGATGAGATACAGCTTGAATTTTGTGCGCTTGATGGTGAGAAAGCTGGGGAAATACCATCATTAGAGGTTTTTGCGAATATTGATACTTCAAAGTGTCCAATCATAGAAACTGATGGCGCGATATATAAGCACTTGACGCTTGAACAGTATCTTAATATATATTCAAGTTCATCAGAAGATTCATATCGACATCGTGATATAGTAGATAACTTGGATAAGGATAATGCTGATCAAATAAAAGTTAAAATGATTCAAAAAGCACTTGCTCATGGTACTGAAACAGAATACTAATATATTTGCTGGAAAGCGAAGATCGGGATCAATATGAACCCGATTTTTGTTTTATAAAGGCTTAGGTAATAGCATCAAAATCACTTGTAGATATGAATTGAAAATTTGTTGAAAAATATCAAAAAACTGGTATACTTTGAAGTAGTAAAAAGTCGTAAAATGGGTATCAAAACTTAGTGTCTCACAGGAGATAAAAAAAGAAATAAGTGAAATAATGTTTTTATGCTGGTAATTATGTGAAAATTAAAAACAGCCTACAAAAGTAGACTGAAAGCTTTACCGAATGAACTTCGTGATGAACTTTTTTCCCAGAAGCCTGCACGCAGTCTTCCTCGGTTGTATCTTTATTATAATATGCAAACGATAAAAAGTCAATACCAAAATTTAGAATTTTTTGTAAACTGAACTTAAATACAAGAGGAGAATTAAAATGCATAAAATAGCAGTTTTATCAGACATCCACGGCAATCTAACAGCATTAGAGGCAGTACTCGCAGATGCAAAGCAAGAAAAAGCAACCGACTACTGGATCTTGGGTGATCTCATCATGCTTGGCCCAGGATCTTCAGAGTTACTCAACCAACTAAGAAAATTACCAAATGCAACGTTCATCAAAGGAAACTGGGACGAAGTATTTCTGGATATAAAAACATATGATTTTTCTGATCCAACCAATGTTTATGGGGCTCGACTTGCAAAGTACCATTACGAACAGCTAAGCGAAGAAAATTTAAATTTTCTCAAGAACCTTCCCGAAGTCGTCGTGAAAAAAGTCGCTGGATTTAAATTCTTACTCTGTCATCACTTACCAAATAAAAATTATGGCGGCGATTTGCATCCTAGTGCCCAACAGGAAAACTTTGATTTGTTGGTTGCCAATCATCAAGTTGATGCAGCAATTTATGGACATATGCATCGAAAGTTAATGCGATATAGCAGTAATGGTCAATTAATTATTAACCCTGGTTCAGTATATCCGCCGACACTAAGTGATAACGAAAGAGGGTATCTCGGGTTAAAACCACAATATGTCTTAATTGAAGTCGATCAATCTGGCATTGGGAATATTAATTTTAAGCAAGTTGAGTATGATATTGAAAAAGAAATGACATTTGCGCAACAAAAAAGCCTTCCTTACCTTGATTTCTACCGAGCCGGACTCACCCAGGGGCGCAGTTTCACACACAATAAAGAAGTACTAAAAAAAGTCAATGATGCACATGATTATCAAAAAGAAGTAGAGGCGTATTTTACTCAAGATTAAATTCAAGAATTACAATTCAAAAACCCGACTTCCGAGTTCAATACTGCCATCTACATCAACAAAATATTTGCTCATATTCTCGCGATCGTAATAGACCTTGATTTTATCATCCCTTAAAAAGGGTGTTGGGTCTGCACGCAACAAATCACTTTTGAAAATGTATGTTTCTCCATTCGATGTTTCATAGGCACAACGTAAATAAGAGGGTAAAAATCTGACATTTGTAATGCCAAAAGAAGCATTTCTTCTATGTTGATATGCTGTTTCAAGACCAATGACAACCGCTTCAAGACGGGCACCATCTCGTTTCAAATGTGCGCTGCGTCGACGTTTTATCCTGAAGCGCCAGATTAAGAGGCCACCAATTAGACTGAATATTAATCCGATAATGCCAAAGGAAGCTAAGAATATCAAGCGAAAAGTACGAAGAGTTGCTTCTGTTGCTGGTTGATGCACGCCATTCACATAAAGTGTCATTGCCTCAGGATTTATTGGAATAACTTGCATGACGAGGCCAGTTATTAAGAATGGAATTCCAAGCGCGAAAAATATAATGCCTAATACTGAAAATCGTTGTAAAAAACTTCGTTGTTTCGTATTTTTTAGATTAGGTCTCAGTTTTATCCTCCTCCTAGCTGAATGTATCTAATCATCTACTTAATTAACTCATGATGAACAGCAAAGTTATAAGCTGAAACACCTACTGCAATGGATAGATTAAGCGAATCTAATGTCACAGACTGAGGTATTTTTGTCGGCTTCCCAATCTGTGAAAAATCGTCTGGCAACCCAGAGCTTTCATTACCAAATATCAGTGAAAAAAGAAATGATGAATCTTTCACACAGTCTTCAAGAGGTAAAGCGCCTTTTAACATAAAAGGATATAGCTCATGAACGGGAAACTTGGTTTGATAGTCTAAAAAGCTATCAAAGTATTGAAAATGAATCGAAAACAGTGAACCCATTGAAGCTTGCAATACTTTTGGGTTAAAGATGTCTGCAGCTGGGTTAATAATCGCTACATTTTTAATGTTAAAGCCATCGGCTGTGCGGATGATTGTTCCAAGGTTTCCTAAGTCTTTGGGATGAATCAATACGATATGAGGATGTTCGGCATCAATATTCGTCTCATATTTATTAAATATCCCGATAACAGATCGATGATCATGATGACTAATTCGGTTAATCGCTTTATCTGAAATTAGATAGGGGATGTTGATGTTTTGACATAAGTGAGTTAAGCTATCAATATCCTCATATTTACTATGGATCAGTAGCCCTTTAACGATTTCAGGCTTTTCTTTCATTAACCTTAGCACAGCATATGCACCAAAGATATATGAATAGTTTGCTGCTTTTTTATATGATTTTATGTTTAAATTTTCCATTTACTTCCACACTCCTAAAATGTTAACTATTTTTTAGGATGCAAAGTAAAATGGCAATTCAAGCAGGGCACACATTATTGCCCATTAGTTTATGATAGGCGAGAAAAAAATCTTTTCCTTCCATGCAAAGTTCGCCTCTTGAATGCCACTAGACTTTGCATGGAATACTGGAAGTTCGATACTCAGATTGTTTATTACCAATTCCTTCACCTCATTTCTAAAGAAAAGCCTTACATTATTAAAATGCAAGACTCATTCGCAAGTATAAAATATGATTTTTCATCTATTTTTTATCCAAAATATCGTATATGCTAGTATTAGTAAACCCGCTTGTTAGCAGGTGGGCACCTCATCTTATATATTAGGATTCCCACGATAAGAAGTAAAATTACTTCTGTAAAGCAGGCATTCAACACCATATAAAATAATCAGGTTCCCGAAATTACAGTGTTCGGATCCAAAGAACTAACAATTGTACGAATATTTCAGACAAGCTTATTATAACATCGATGTCTTAAAATTGCAACTCTTTTTTTGAATTTTTATAAATTGACATTTTTTTCATAATGAATATGATATGATAAGATTAATCATGATTTTGGGAGGAGTTTTATGAAGAAATGGATAACGCTAATCAGTCTGGTGCTATTGGTTGGATGTAGTTATTTGGAGTCGGTTTCGATAAGTGATGGACAGCAACTGGAATCTGTAGATGTAGAAAATGAAGTTACACCACATTTTGAAGAAATTGAGGGATTATTAACCCGAATTGAACTTGAAGCCGGATTGGAGAATTTAATGAATGCTAGCTCCCTATTTAGGGAATTAATGATCGTTGTTGAAGGACATGAGGTGACCATTCATCAACAAGCACGTATCAATACGATGGCTGAATTGTTGGCGGATACATTAGTCGATGCAGATTCACTTGATGAAGAACGTATTTTTTCGGGTAGCGATGCAGCTGCAAAGGTGATGAACATGATTGGTTTCACACCTGAGGGATACGTATTTGTTTATCATGAGATACCAAGTTTTATTGGCTCAGATGGGTTGGGTTATTATGTTTTTTTAGTGCCGATTAACCATGAAGAAATTGATGAAATGGAGATTAGAGAAACATTTTTTGTGACTGATCGGGGAGAAATTTTAGTATTAGAATAATATTTGTTGCATTTTGGCATTTTAGAATGGGCTAAGTTGTGGTATACTTGAATTATTGAAATTTAAGCATTGTATTCTAAGGTTGTGTTAAAATGAATTTACGAACGAATCGTCGAAGAGAATTAATTATGGTTGCTTTGATTAATATCATCTGCAAATTGCAGATGATTATTTGGGATGCCAATGAATTGTTTATCTTTGGGTTAATTGTTGGTTTAGCCGTATTCAATGCAGCTTATTTTGCTTACTATATCAGGAGAAAAAATGCTGAGTTTTTGCAAGAAAAGAAGGAACTGAGTTACCGAGTTGAGCAGGTTGGCCATTATGTTTTTGATCAGATGCCGCTCGGAATTGTTTTATATAATGAACTCGACAAAGTGGTGTGGTCAAACAAATACACAAAAGAAATATTTAAAAAAGACATCGACAATCTTGAACTGACGAGTCTTGATGATGTACTTTTTAGTTTGATCAAAACATCAAGGAAAAGTTTTGAATTTACATGTGGTGATTCTGTCTATTTGGTTAGCCATAAAAAAGATGATCGGGTGCTTTATTTTGACGATATTACAAAGTATGCTAATTTGATGACCAAATATGAAGATGAGCAGGCGACGCTTGGTTTGATCGTGATGGATAATTTTGATGAAGTGGTGAAAAATTTAGGGGAACATGCTCAAAATGATTATCGTCGACGCCTTTCAGACAAGTTATCTGATTGGGCGCATGCAAATGAAGTGATGTTTAGGATTTTGCGAGATGGGCGTTATTTGATTTTGATGAATCATAAGATTTTAAGTGAGTTGTGTCGCAATAGATTTGCGATTTTAGATGAGATTCGTGCGATTGGAACTGATGAAGTGACTTTGACTGTCAGTATGGGGATTGCTTCGGGTTATAGGAGTTATGTTGCTTCTTTTAATCGGGCCTCATCGTTGGTTGATTTAGCTCTTTCGCGTGGTGGTGACCAAATTGCCATTAAGAAAAAAGGGGTGGATGATTTTATTTTCTATGGTGGGAAAACGAATCCGATTGCAACACAGAACCGGGTGCGTGCTCGTGTGAATGCTGGGGCATATGAACGACTGATTTTAGATAGCGATAAAGTGATCATTATGGGTCACCGCTTCCCAGATGCAGATGCGATTGGTGCAAGTGTTGGTTTGTTAAAAATTGCTGTGACGCTCGGGAAGGAGGCTTATGTTGTTTTAAATAAGTCGGAACTCGATAAAACCAACGAAATTTTTATTCATGAAATTTTAAAAGATGAACAGTTGGCAGCTTATTTTATCTCTAGCATCAAAGCTGTTGAAGTGATGACTAAAAATAGCTTGCTCGTTATTGCAGATACACAAAGTCACAATCTTGTCATTGACAATAAGTTACTTCGTTTAACGAATAAGATAGCGATCTTTGATCATCACCGTAGGTCAGCTGATTTTATTGAAGCAACCCTTTCATATACGGATCCATCGGTCTCATCAACAGCTGAACTCGTCGTTGATATGTTTGATTACTTTTCTAAACGTATTATTTTAACAGCAGTTGAGGCATCGATTATGTTGTCGGGGATTATGCTTGATACGCGCAGATTTATGTATAATACGA
>Ga0131853_10019025_pt1 | contig 12499 bp, 7 predicted proteins | sample TergutLab28metaG_FD_92764 | JGI IMG/M metagenome (GOLD analysis project Ga0131853, IMG submission 92764) | Labiotermes labralis P1 segment gut microbial communities from Petit-Saut dam, French Guiana - Lab288 P1 (version 2) (version 2) | ecosystem: Host-associated > Arthropoda: Insects >...
ACACACACACACACATCAACACACACACACACACACACACACACACACACACACGAACACACACACACACACATGAACACACACACACACACACGAACACACACAAACACACATGAACACACACACACGAACACACACACACACATGAGCACACACACACACACGCAAGCGCACACTCACACATACACACTCACACACACACACACGAACACACACACACACGAACACACACACGCACACACTCACACATACACACGAACACATACACACGAACACACACTCATAATATTTAGCGTAATGCTTGTCGCATTTCCAAGGCAACAATGGTTACGCGAACGCGCTTCATTATTACATTATGCCTACATTGCCTCTGATGTTTACTTAACCCAAAACATATTAAAGGAAAATGAAAATTATTGTTTTAAGACAAGTTTTTCAAAATGGATTTAAATTCTGATGATACTGAATAAGATATTTCTCGTTTCATGAGAGAAATCGTTGACAGCGCGAGATTTCAATTTACTCAACGCCGTGACTGTGGACGATCACAACATATTGGACGTTTCGACCCTGATAATAAAGGCAGCAGGTTACCTCCAGGCTAAAGCACGAGTCGTGCCTTAACCTGCAGCCTGGACACTACTCCAGCCTAACCGCACCTAACCTGCAACATACAGCAAACCAAGAACGAGATGACCAATGTGGTAACCAACATTATAGTTGCGAGCTCCTGATGATGGGCGTAGTATTGTCCGAAACATGTTGAGCCCATAAGAAGTACAATAAAATAATTAGTGGCATCTAGTTGGTTTTTTATTCTTCAGATTCCTCAGGATTTCCCACGTCACGGATTGTAGGCTATTCAACTGATGTTACCTTGATTAGCAGGGTTGTTTTATTAGCACGGTTACTGGTAGACATAATGAATCAATTATTCTGTAACCACTGGTCTAATTTGTAATATTACACACCATGTATATCATTATCCAATAACGTGTATTGTCTCTTATCACCTGCTTCCTGTTCCAAAGTTGCAGAATGCAATGTGTTTCACTTCTGCGCTGCTGAATTTGTTCATGGCCAGATTATAATCAAGGATGACTTTATTTTTAACTTCACTTTACTGAATACGTTAAAGACATGTAAACTTTAGTGCACGCGAACTTTAAAGATTAGCCACCCTTACTGAACGTTCCAGGTCAGTGATGCAATTACGAAGGCATGAAATGCTGGTCGGAGTAGATAGGCTGGTAAAGAAACCGGGCGAATATCTTACGACATGCGAGAGTTGAGGTTGCCTTAACGTTGGTGATGAATATTCAAGTCTTATGTTATATAAAGCCGCGTCGATTGGCAGTCACTAGCGCTTGGTAGGAAATTTCTGCCTCCGTCTTCGAGGTCCAAACAGTTATAAGTTTCTCACGGTGATGGCTACGTGACATTACTGTTTCTTGGGATATGATGCCTTTCATTCCTCAAATCCGAAGAAGCAGGCGGAAGGTTTTTCTGAAACGTCGGTTAATTTTTACCACATTACACGTTGTCGTATCCCATTCTTGAATCGTTAGATCGTGAAGATTAAAGCAACAAGCTGTCCTAATGCATGAGCCCGTAGAATGTTTGTAGTCCAATAAGTGCTCTTCGAAATTTCGGTAACTATATGCCATTTGATATGGCGTCGCTTCACGGAAGACATGGATATTTATTTGAAGGCATTTTGGAGTACCTGTTTCAGGCTCTGGAAACTAGTACTCAAATCAAAGGAGGATTATGGAACAGTTTAACAACTACACACACGGAAATGTAATAACGTATCAGTTTCATCGTGTAATATCCCGGTCTCAGTAAATACATGCTGTCTGTACATGAACTTCCAGCTTCCTGTAGCGTATTCTTCTCTGAGTTCAATCTACGTGCATTGAATAAATCCTTGAAGTCAGGTTGAAATTTGACTAACAAAGCGCGAACAATGTAATCGAGTTTGTGCACTCTAACTGTTGGCGTTTATTACGTGACATTTATTCATTGCCTTTAAATGTCTTTTGTGCATTGTTGTTAGTTGTTTTGTGTGTATTGTTGTTAGTTGTCTTTTGTGTATTGTTGTTAGTTGTCTTGTGTGTATTGTTGTTAGTTGTCTTTTGTTATTGTTGTTAGTTTTGTGTATATTGTTGTTAGTTGTCTTGTGTGTATTGTTGTAGTTGTCTTGTGCGTATTGTTGTTAGCTGTCTTGTGTGTAATATTGTTAGTTGTCTTGTGTGTATTGTTGTTAGTTGTCTTGTGCGTATTGTTGTTAGTTGTATTATGTGTATTGTTGTAGTTGTCTTGTGTGTATTGTTTTTAGTTGTCTTGTGTGTATTGTTGTTAGTTGTCTTGCGTGTATTGTTGTAGTTGTCTTGTGTGTATTGTTGTCATCTTATGTGTATTTGTTGTACGATGTGTGTATTGCTATTTTTACTTTAGATGCCGGACTGCTGGCTAGAAGTCAGTATTCGGAAGGTCCTGCGACCGGCCACCTCGACACAGGTTTTTTGGTTTCCTTGTGTCTATAAGCGAATGCTGAGATGGTTCCCAAGATTCCAAGTTGCCACTACATGCTTCTTATGTAGCCCTCCCGACTTAATTTATTAGTAACTAATTTCATATTTTGTATACATGTAAAATAACAACTGCCACCGGGTGACAACCCAATTGCAATTAATAAATATTATTATTATTGTTATTATTATTAAATCAGTGATTCGAAAACTGTAGTTCTCACTGCCCTGGGTAAGCACCAATGGAGTTGCATTTCACATTTTTCACCCCGTTCGTTACAATACAATTACTATAATTTAAACTAACAAATACACACAATTGTGTTAGATTTAGAATAATATTATAAAGCCCACTAACTCCAACATGTTGCGGGTCTTGTTGACCAATCATCAGGGAGTACAGTATGTACAAGTATAAAATCATTGTACTCCATGATGATGAGCCATTAAGGCCCTAAACATGTAGTAGTTGGTGGTTATTGTAATATTTTTGTAAATCTAACACAATTTTTTTATTTGCTGTTATAAATTATAGTAATTTTAAGTGCGTAATATGGGTCAGATGGAGTGATCGTTATCAAGGAGAAGGATGGACATATAAGCACGGAAGCAACTCTACGAAACACGTGACCATATATTCGGGTCGCATAGTTCGTTCCATTGTTCCGGTGAACTTTTGTCCTGTATTAATCCACGCAGACTCGAACATTAATATCTCCAGTTTTCGGTTATTATTTTACCTGTGTTGTAGACTCCACTGTTTCATTATGTGAATGGGATGTGCCGTGTGTTATGTGTAGAGGGTCACCACATAGCAGCCGGTTGTACGGTCTGTGCATGTATAATAATTCATGGAGTGTCAGGTTGGTTCCAATTCACGACCGAAGCGAAGTAACTCGTTTTGAATGCAATAAGCCGCTCTGTCTTGCAAATAAAGCAGGCGTTTATAACGTAATGTGATCTCATTATCTCTTGATTAATCATAGGGTTTATCTGAAGTTACAACTAAGGTATAGCCCTTGATACATTGTTGCATGAGTGTAGAGGGTATAGCGAGTAGGCTAAGGGCTGGACGGTCGGGTTTCGAATCTCGTCAGGGGCAAGATTTTTTTTCAAAACACCTGAACCGACTCTGGGTCCCATTCAGCCTCCTATTCAGTTGCTACTGGGGTTCGTTCCCGGAGGTAAAGCGGTGGGGGCGTCACTTTGACTGTGCAGTTTCGTCTAGCACCGTGGTTAAGAATGAGTGGAGCTATACCTCTTGTCCCCTATATGCCTTCGTGGCGTGGAGGGGACAACTTTACCTGTTTGTGTGAATTTTTTTTCCTTTATGTGTGTGTGTGTGGTCTATTGAACGATGCTGCAGCAGCACAGACTGTTATAGCGTCCAGTCGGAGAACGATAAGAGATAACTTATTATTTTCCTATATTTTTATATATTGTTGACCGTGCATCCTAATATGTCTTCTTTTTTACCAACTTGATGCACAAATTCTTTATTTTAATACATTTAGTGTATTCCTCTACATGTTTCTAACACTATTATGCTCATCTTCTGGAGGTCAAATTGTATTAGTACAGCATCTGGTAACATCAATCTCTTCAGGTGACTGTTCAGTACACAGGTTACGAGAGGACTCTCGTAACCTGTGTACTGAACAGTCACCCAAAGAGAGTGACGATACCAGATGCTGTACTAATACAATTTGACCTCCTGAAGATGAGCATAATAGTGCTCGAAACATGTAGATGAATATATTAAATGTATTAAAATAAAGAATTTGTACATCAAGTTGGTAAAAAAAAAAGGCTTACCATTTTCCGGTTGGGTTGCATGTTTGCGTACAATTTTTCAAATTCTTAATGCATACAAACCAGAAGCCTGCTGGATTTTATTTATATCACATGATTCCCTAAATAATGGATTGTGCGAGGGAAACTGAAATTGTGTAGGGGGTTTATTTAATCGATTATCCTTTTAAAGAACTGCGTTCGCGTAGGAACACTGCCACTAATTCTTTTCGTATATTTAGACAACAAGGATATTTAATGAATTTTAAGACATGCTCCATTATGTCTGTTGTATTGCCTAAAAATTCATTTTATTTAGGAATTTTACCTTTTTTTTTCCTGTTCAAATAATTTGGTTTTCACAACCCATGCCCTAAAATTTCAGTACCGACCCCGTTAGAATGAAGGTTAAACTTACGCAGCAGAGTAAAAGGAAATACTGGGTAGGCGTTAGTTGTGTTCGTACCGATCAATTGACTGATAATATTAAGAAGTGATATTGTACTAATTCATCCGAAAAATATGCCAAACTTCATCGCATATTTAAAAAAAATTCTTTCATTAATCGATAATGACCTTGAGATCTTGGGCCGTTACGCAGCGTAGATTTGATGGTTGTGGACGTTTCGGGACCAATAGGTTTTCCCGAAACGTCGGTAACTAACTACCAATCTACGCTGCGTAACATCCCAGAATGGATGATGACTTTGTTGTATACAATCTTACATTCCTTATACAACTACATGAATGACTTAACTGTAACATAGTTTTAGTTGGTTTCAAGTTATCTGATCTTTGTGGTAAGTGCATTTCATATATGGTTTAGTGATTTTTAAGGATCACCTAAATAAAATTGCATGTGCCTTTATTACCTTCATGAAAACACGCTGTACGTCCATCACAATGGTGAATGCCATTTCGGAAAAAAAATACACGCAATGTACGAATAACGTAACATTGAGGTGCGTTCGTGCAACCATTGTTGCAGTGGAAGATTAATAAATATTACACAACCTGTGTGTGTGTGTGTGTGTGTGTGCGTGCCTGCCTTAGTTTTCCAGCATACAATGTGCATGCGCCATGTTGTTCTCTGTGACCTGTCCGGCTGTACATTATTTTTCGACATTATCTCATAAACGGCACGGTTTTCGGAAAAAAGTTATTGAACATAAAATTTTGTGTCGATTTTCTCTAGAACTTTCGCATGAATCGTTTCTCATTCTAAGAAGAATTGAGCGAGATATGATCAAAAATGTATATCGGTCTTCATGTAAAGTACCCGTTATTCTTGTCAGATTTTAATGAAGTTTGAATTATCACGACCGATTTTGAAAAAAAAAAAAAAAGTGTTCAAATATAAAATTTCTTCAAAATCTGTCAAGTAAAAGCCGAGCTGTTTCATGCGGATGGACGGACGTACAGACAGACAGATGGATCGACAGACATGACGAAGGTAATATTCTCTTTTCGAAATTTTGCAAACGCGCCGAAATCTCTCTTTGAGAACGAAACGAGACCTAAGTGTGCTTTGGACGAAATGCTGCTTTATTTAATAACATATAGTACGTGGTACACACAGCTGCCGCTGTCAGACGAAGGATTAGTGATGTGTCCAGACTGCCTGTAGACGGTGCGCGTGGGTTTCGGTCTCTTCGTTGTTATATGAGGGACTCCGTTACTGATCGTCGCTTTCTAGTCCAGAGACTGCCGTACTGTAGTCGTTGAATTGTCTTCGAGTGGAGGAAAGACGACCGTAGCGTGACACTGACTACTCAGCACACAGTGTTTCGAATTAACTCCATGGCACCGTGTCTTGCGGACCGATTGTAGTTCAGCTAGCCAAGGAATTCCCCACGTTTATGTAACCTGAAATTTCATTACCTTATTCACAGTAACCCGCATTTTGTCTCTATCCTGGGCTATATTAATGAAATCCACACATACCTTCCTGTTTTCTTGGTTTGTTCTATTAATATCCTTCCATCTATACGTAGATCTTTCAAGTGGTACATTCTCTTCAGGTTTCCCTACCAAAACCCTTTTAAACATTTCCTGTACCCCATGCACACCACATGCTCAGATCATCCTATCGTCCTTAAGGTGATTGCCCTAGTATTTGGTGACGATGATTATACAATATCCTCAAACCTCTTCTTACTTTCTCACAGGAGCAAATATTTTAGAACTATGTACAATTAAGACGTATATTTAATTTATCTCCACGCCGTTATACGTCTAGGACGATGTGATCTGACACAACAAAGGAATTAACTTGCACCACACGATCTGGCTTTTTAAGTTGAACGAAGGTTACAGGCTGTTGCCGTTCGTCTTTAAAGCGCTGCACTAAATGGTAAAAGGAGATGAGTGCAGATAAACGTTTCGACGTTAATGAAAGTACGGTTATATATTTAGTGTTCCCCGTGTTGAATTAAAGCGTGTAGGTAACATTCTTAACCCTTAGTGTACCAACCATAGGCAATTTTATTTCCCTCTCCGGAAGTGAATGATGAGAGTGACTGGTAATATTTCCCCTTGGTAAGGCTTCATAATAAAGACATTCCGCGTCTCTTGGTAATTTGTCGTGTTGTGACATTTCGGGGAGTCCTGACGTCTCAAGGATTCGCCTTGGACTTGGTAACTGAGCCATGATACCAATATCCAGCGCAATAATACTGAAATAATTGTATTTACTCAGAGTTTATGATCATAGTGATTGCAAATAGTTACAGTAATGTGGAGAACTCTTGTGCTGAACCTCATTGACACATAAATAGAAACATTCAGTTCTGCACGCTGGGATGACTCCTTAAATATTAGATTTCATGGGTCCTTTGAAAGTAATGTTCTCAATCCACCAAGAGAGAACGCTGTAATTAAAATGCAGTTTAAGCGATTTTGTTGCAGTTTTTTTAATCTAAATTTTAATTCTCACTTTAGACTTAAAATAATTTAGAAAGGATCTGTGGTCCCACTGTAACAATTTTGCTACCATCTCCAGCAGAAAGTTACTTGAGATTTAGGTAATAACTATATTTTCAATCCCGGCTTATAATTTCATTAACCACAATTCCTTTCCTTTTTGTAATATCGCCCATTTATTCATACTACGCTTAATTAGTCTGTCTTGTATCCGGATCAATTTTTTTTCTGTGGCGCTGCGGCCCAACGCGGGCCATGGCCTCCCCAATCTTGAGGTTTCTAGATCACACACAACGACGCATCACAGTCGGTAGGACTCCTCTGCACGAGTGATCAGCTCGTCGCAGAGACTTCCACCTGACAACACGCAACACTCACAACAGACAAACATCTATACCCCCGGTGGGATTCGAACCCACGATCTCAGCAGGCGAGCGGCCGCAGACCTACGCCTTAGACCGCGCGGCCACTGGGACATCCGGATCAATAGTGAGATGAAAATCACTCGATAAAGACAATTTGTAACTTGAACTCTGTCAGGCGGTAACGGTAATTCGGAAATACTATTATTTACCGGATCTGTTGCTGGGTTGTTTGGCACTGTATTCGCTTCCGGGCATAGGTCTAAGCTTGGAACATCGCCATGCTGCTTCTCTTTAGAACAACTAGATCGATGAGGACGATTGTGTATCTGGAAGACGTTTGTACCAGTCAGTTGAAAGCTGTCGTCCGGTATTTACATTACACAGTTGTGAATTGAAGGTGGCTGAAGACATGAAATATCATGACAAAAAATAAAACACTTACTTGAAACAAAGTTCATGGCTTATCACAAAGTCGCTCGGCTCGGCGTACAGCCAAATACCGATGCAGTGCCACCATCGTTAAAGGCCCATGAAGGTCTTGTAACAGGAATTTCCTAGTATATTAATACTGGAGAACCCTTGGTATAGCGTCACCGTACTAGTCGCCATTCGCCAGTGACTGGTGAAAGAGATACACCCGTAAGAATTGAATAATTTTGGATATAGACCATGTTGCTGTACTTTCACTGTTTGCATGTATTCTACAGGTACATTTCTTGATCATATTTGTATCAGAATACAAGAAGATTATTTGAGTCCGTGAAATTGGCCGATATAAGATCGGATATTACGTTTCCTATCTTTCTGCCTGGTACAGAAAATCGGACGGGAACTTGGATGCCCAAGAATATAAACATTTTAAGGAACAACTGCCACATTCAGTCCAAATCAACTTGTAAAGTACCTTTATTTAGAAGAGTAGAGTATCAAGTAAACCTGTAAAACAGCATATAGCTTTTTATTTCAACCAACAATGCACAATATATGTATTATTTATTTTAACAATATATTGTAACCATTCCTACATGTCTCAATACGTTTGTACCATCCTCAGGGAGTTCCATTGTTGGGCTTCGCTAAAGTTACTTAGTTTCTGTATTATTAACATTTCTTTTAAAATTATCAATTTAAAATATTTATGTGGTTGTTAATTTAATTTAGTTAATTTTAATTTGTTAATTTTTAATTAAATTTTATTAATATATAAACTACGTAACTTCAGCGAAGTACAAATTTCGTAATCCCTGAGGTTGATACAGTTGTATCGAAACATGTAGGAGTGATTATAACATAAATATTGTTAATGTGAAATATATATATTTATACTGTGCATTGTTGGTTGGAATAAAAACTATATACAAGATCACGGTGCATACATAAAAAAATAAACTCGTACTTTCGGAATTGCACTGTGTAATGTTAGTTATGGATTGTAGTCCTACTAACGCTATTTCTCTTTTGACCAACCGTCTGAAATTAAAACGATTTTGGGCATATCGAATTGATTTCAAGAATTTCAGTAAACTACTTTCTCTCTGCAACCTGCAAGAAGTCTTTGAACAATCAGTCGGCAGTATCAGTATTCAAATTTACCGCCACCCTCGGTATACGATGGCAGTCCATAAAGAAACCGAACTTTTTTTTTAAATTTATTGCTTTACTTACAACTTAATCAAACTTGTCACCTTCAAAGTACTCCCCTCCACTCTTGATACACCGCTCCCAACGCTTTTTCCATTCCTGGAACGCGTCCTGGAACGTGTTTTGCGGGACGGCGCGAAGGTCCCGTATCGAATTTTCTTCTATCTTCTCTACCGTCTGAAATCGGCGGCCTTTTAGCGAGGATTTCCTCTTCGGGAACAAGAAAAAGTCCGCAGGGGCCACATCTGGAGAGTATGGCGCCTGGGGGACAACAGTCGTCTCATGCTTCGTCAAAAATTCATGGATAAGGCGTGACACGTCAGCAGACGCGGCACAAATTTTGCGACAACACGGCACATCTTCAGTTTTTCGGTCAAAATCGTGTGGCATGAACTTTTACAGATGCCTACTTCTTCGGCAACTTCACGGAAAGTTAAGCGACGATTTTGACGAAACTCAGCAAGCACTTTCTCTAAGTGATCGTCGTCCATTGACGTGGAAGGCCGTCCGGATTTGGGGTCTTCTTCGATGGACGTTCTGCCCGATTTGAAACGCTGGTACCACTCGTGACATTGCGTACGGCTCAAACAATCCTCTCCATAAGCCTGTTGCAGCATCTGAAAAGTCTCCATAAAAGTTTTTCCCTATTTGAAACAGAATTTGACGCAAACGCGTTGCTCCTCAATATCATTTATCAACTTGCCAAAAAAAAAAATCGCCGAGAATACTAAGTACACACTCGTTCAAGCGCGTGTAACTCGATGACTAATTTAAATGGCATAATGCTGCTAGTGTCAGAATAAAGCATAAAGTCACCGCTACACAACGCCATCATCGCGAGCGTGCTGCGCGCGCTCGTTAGCTCGCTATTTTACAAGTTCATTTTCTTTATGGACTGCCTACATGCTGCCACAAATTGCGGTGAACAAACAGTGGCACTGTAGTGGGATTTGTATCTGGTTGATCTTCAGGAAGTGCGTGATATTAATTCTGACAGTGGGGGACTATGATTTCGGTTGAGTATCCTTCGTTGTTTTGCAGACTTCCTTCAGTAGTGTGCCTGGCTGTTGCCATTTGCAATGCTGCGCACGTATCAAATCCATCTGTTCTCACTGAGCAGGCAGCGTAGTCGTGACTTTGTACAGCCTATACATCTTCTAGAAACTATGATTTCGAACTTCTGGCAATCCGGCGTGTGTTCGGTTTCCTGCTTGTCTCCAGGCATATTTCAAGATATTAAGCCTATTTCCGCCGCATATTTCCAGATCCTCACTCAACATTAATGGCTATTGATGCACTTCAAAAGTTAAGTGTTCCTGTTCTGTCATAACATGTATATCCGATCAGACTTGGTAATCACAAACAAGAACCTAAAGAAGCAGCAAACGCTTTTCATTCTTCCGTTGTATGTATTAGCTATGAGTTGAGGACTTTTATCTGCTCGGATGTTACGCTCTTTATTCTGGTAGCTGGAACCAACAAGATGTCCCGAAACGTCGGTCACTATCAACTTATGCTGCGTAACATGCTAGAAGAGTGACAGCCTGAATTATACCGCGTCGGAAGCCTGAAATCTTGCCTAGTTATGAGTTGCTAGCAGAAAATGGCGGATTTGTAGTGATTGAACAATTATGCACAGAAACATAAGAGCAATCAATGGCCCCAGCGTGTATGTCTGAGTCACCGGTATTGCAGTGCGTTTAGTATTTTAGTATACAAGCAGAATATATTATTATTATTATATGTGTTATGAAAGTTTATTACAGATAGCTCTACTGAGGCTGGCTGTTTGTGACGAAGATTGTTACTGTAGTCACAAGAACTGTTTCCTTCTTCTGCCGAGACAGAAATTCTTTTATCCCTAGGTTTTGTGTTGTTCAACAATATCTTGTTAAAATTTCAGTAGTGTTTACAGTAGGTAGTAGTAGTGCGAGTGACACAGCTTCGTCAAATAACACAGAATCAATTATATCACCCTTAATTTTTTATGCAATATGGTAACCAGGCATTAAAACCCTTCAATTAAGCGACGAAGATAATCTGTCCTTTCGTTCAGCGTCACGCGTTTATCGCTCTGTGTGTCTGTTTTTCTGGTGTGGGCTGCCGGCGGTCATGGCCGGCGCTGTGTGTCTAAAGAGATAGATGCCTACTGCAGCTCTGTTGCTGGGCTGCCGTTTGATTTATAAAGCGATCACACGCCGGCGCCACTGCCCTACATAATAGAATATGTGCCAGCTGGGTTATATATTCGTAACGTGTTTCTAGCACGTAATCAGTCTATTTTAAGAATAGTCTCTTACGAAAAAATGGACAATTTGCTACCTTACAGGTATTGCAGAATGTTAATTATAAACTGCTGTTTTGAAAGAAGTCGAGGGAGTTGAAATGAGGTTTGTTACATACCAGACCGCATTAGTACGTGTTTTACATTATGGTAAGGTCGAATTAACCAGATTTATAAAAAATCTTGCTGTAGTGGTACCTTGAGGAGGATTCCATCATAAATAACGTAGCCTGACTAACTCTATAATCCACTACGGGTCACTTAATAAACTACCGTATGGAAGAAACTAATCTTTAGCCACAATAAGTCCGTGGTTCTCTTGGGTTCATGACTAAATGCTGGGTAGCGTAGCCTAGCATTATGAAGTGGCTAGGACTGTGGTTAGTAATTCTGATATAAATGAGGTTATGACAGGAAACATGTACGCATACGTGACATTGCTTATTAAGACATTTTTACTTATTACAGGCATTTTCTAGATAATGGATATTTAGCGAAATATGAAGGGGCCGTGCAGTGAATATGATAGCTGGCCACTTATGAGATAAGTAAAGGGAACAATATATTTGTGATTAAGGGGGTATAAGGAAGAGGTTATCTCGCCGTCTACGAGATAAGTACAACATTTACGAGCTAAGTACAAAGTAGGCAAGAGAGGTCGAAGAAACAATTGGCAATCTGAACATATCGCCTCACGCGAGAACAAAAAATAGTTACTTGTGTTTAGACTGCAGTGAGAGAATCGCGAAAAATACGTACGCTGACAAGACGAATGCGCCGTAAGTGTTAGGCCCTGCGGACGTTTCCTAAACTGTTGAATTAAAAGGTAAATGTAAAGCGTTCCCGTTACAGGCCCGGTGTGGCCCAGAGGATGGGTAGAGGTATAGCTCTACTCTTCCATGACCGCGGCACTAGAAGGGGGTGAGTGGTCAGCAGCACGCCCCGGCCGCACTTTACCCCCG
>Ga0131853_10019026_pt1 | contig 12499 bp, 5 predicted proteins | sample TergutLab28metaG_FD_92764 | JGI IMG/M metagenome (GOLD analysis project Ga0131853, IMG submission 92764) | Labiotermes labralis P1 segment gut microbial communities from Petit-Saut dam, French Guiana - Lab288 P1 (version 2) (version 2) | ecosystem: Host-associated > Arthropoda: Insects >...
CAATATAGGCATATATATGATACTCTTTGAGCAAAATTGTAATAACCTGAAGATGGCCGCTATTGGCCGAAACATGTAGTTATTTTTTGCTATTAAATACCATCACAAATCCATACTACCATAGTTATGGTTTCATGCCTGATATTTACCTCACCATTAGTCTTTTCTACACACAACGGGGATGACACACCTCAGAATTGCGATTAGTTGTGTTAGTGCTTTATTCGTCCATTACTCATCTCTCTCATTTAGCCGCTTATGAACCGCAACTCTATCAATTTAATTGTTTCCAAAAAATCTGTGCATAAGTTTGCCGTATTCGTATGTTCAAAGGCCTCTGTGTTTCTTACAGCTTACAGAGAAGAACGAACATTCTCTCTTGTGTCCGTAAAGGGGATGTGTCACCCATATACTCAAAAATCCTACATCAGGAATTTCAAGTTTAATAACAGAGGTTTTTGGTGCCGGACTTCACGTATTTCATCTGCTGTGCGTGAATTAGTTTTTTCTATAATGTATAAATGCCGTTCCCGGTGGCCGCGCGGTCTCAGGCGTGAGTCTGCGGCCGTTCGCTTGCTGGGATTGTGGGTTCATATCCCTCCGGATCATGGATGTCTATCGCTTCTAAATGCCGTGTGTTGTCAGGTAGAGGTCTCTGCGTCGAGCTGATCACTCGTCCAGAGGAGTCTACCGAGTGGGGTGTGTCTGTGTTTGATCGTCGAGCCTCGATAATAAGGAGGCCCTGCCCCCACTTAGGGTCTGTTGAGCATTGGAAAAAAAAAGTCATGTACGAACTCATCTACTTTTCACCAATTTATCTTTTCATGTTTTAATTTACCGTTTATTTCATACCTCTGGTATCATTATATCTTATTTATTTACTCGTTCTCTATTTTGCCGATAATTTCATTAATTATTCCTTCTTCTTATAATAAAACCAACTAGATGCACTAATTTCTCAAGTTTATTTTGGAATACAAATCTACGTGTTTCGGACAGTTCCTCTGGCCATCATCAGGAGTTTTTCATTTTACACACAGCAATGGTATATGTCATACATATACCATGCTAACAGTTTGCGAGCAGGATTAGAACGGAATTGGTTCTGTTCTGATCCTGCTCCTCTCAAGTTGTCCGCAAACCTGCAAGACATATACCATTGCTGTGTGTACAGTAAAAAACTCCTGATGATGGCCAGAGGAACTGTCCGAAACACGTAGATGTGTATTGCAAAATAAACTTGAGAATTTAGTGCATCTAGTTAGTTTTATTATAAGAATTTATCACGATGCACGGTCACCTGAACTTGAAATTATTCCTTCTATTTGATTAATTAGTCGAGCCAAATATTATTTTACACTATTTTCTTCCCTTAATTCTTGCACATTTTGACTGATTTCTTCACTGCGTGATGTCTTGCTCGTGACCCACCGGAACTCGCATTTGTGTGATGAACTCTTGCGCTGTGTTCTTGTAGCCAATTATCAACTGGCGGCGCACGGGGCAGCCGTACTGGCTGATGTTTGCATATTTTTCAGTTACTCCAGCCAAATGCTGGGGTATCAAAATAAAGAAAGAGGTTTCTTTTCCACATCATTGGACTCGAGTTGATTTACCCTTCGACGCTACACAACTGGAATCGCTTTGTGAAGTCATCTGGCACACACAAGAGGCACAAATCTTCCCTTCACTTGTTTAAACAGAACTAAGTCGTATAGTTAAACAGTGTCATGGACTATGAATAGAGACAAGCCAGAGCATTGACTGAGGGAGGGATGGCATAGTTGTTATAACGAATCGCAACGGGCTGGAGGGTGCGGGGCTCGAAACCCACGTGGGGCAAAAGATTTTCTTTCTCCACACTTCTCATGATTAGTTTTGTGACCCAGCCATCCTCCTGCACAAAGGGTAGAATGCAGTGCCTGGTTTGTGGCCGGTGGAGGAGTTGGCGAAGCTGGCCGACGGGCCCACTGGTTGTGGTATAGCGGCGAGGAGTGGGTGTTTATTGGCTTGGAACTTCAGTGTGACAGGGTCAACTGTAGATACGGAGGCGTTATGAACTGATACGGACTGGAGTTAAATCTGCAGAAAAGTTACGTAAGTGTGATTCGGTAGTGAATTTAAATTGAAGACTTAAATTGCGCCAGACTTCAACTTATCTCCTTAACTAGGTGAACAGTTAGCCCTCTATACAGTTAAACTGTTAGAGAAATTCCAGATTCTTACTGATCCACACACACACACACACACACTTCTACACAACATAATTTCTTAGTATTCATTTGGCAATAACTTACATTTAAGTCTAGGTCTTCCAAGCAGTCTCTTTCTCTCAGGCCTTCCGACCAGCATTCTGTATAAATCCCTTCTTCACCTGACTTGTGCTATTTGACAGTAGTAGTAATGATATGAACCAGTTAATACAAGTTAGTCGTACAGAATTATTTGTTACATGAAAATGGAGCAAAGTTGTAGACTCACATTTGGTATGGTTTCACTAATTAGAGTATGTGGAAAAGAAATTCGTTGGAACAGAATATTTTCAGAGTCCTGTGACATATGAAGTATATAAATTAAATCATTCGTTGGCTTTTGCTGTATAGATAGGCACTTTTTCGTCTTTACTTAATATTTAGTATAGCAGTGGATGATAAGTACATGATTGTTGCTGAGCAGTTTGAAAGGCTGTGGAAGGAAGCAGTCATTATCTGTGTTAAGTTTCTTATTGAAACATTTCTTTCATGGACTCAGGAGAAGCACTCTGTAAATTTCAACGTGATTACTGACAGATGCCCAGCGACTTTTTGATCCCAACACTGCCCAGTGCCGTTTTTTGAGTGCTTGTAATTATCGTTCATTTTATGTAGATAAGTACAACCAAATACCTTGCATTACACAGTTGAGGGATAGGATTGTGAAGGATTACGTTGTAGATTTGAAACAAATTTTATGTATACAGAATGGGGCGAAATTCTCTTGACACTCGATATTCACCATGTTGCCTCTCGTGTCCAGTTACTTTGCGCCACTTTGTGTGAAGGTATAAATATGAAGTACTGTTTAAATAATGCTTGTTAATTAGGTATCTTCTGTTTCCTTTCAGGTAAGAGATTGTCCTTATTTCAAAACTGACTCCTTTCTATAAGGTAAGAATTATTTCCTTTTGTTGTCATTATGCACGCTTGTTTCTACGGTAAACCATCCATAACTGATATCGGTATTCTTCTTCTTCCTCCTCCCGTGACGTAGACAGTTGTGATACCCACTCAAGTCCGCCGAGAGCGGGTTCGGGCAGAGAATAAAAAATGCGCTGTTGCCCCCCCCCCCCCCGCAAGGCCAAACCGGCCGGGGGAAAAGCAAAGAAACAATACAGAGAACGTAGTAGGCAAGATGGCGGCTAGCCGCAAGAGCCATCAACACTACTAATCGCTACGTAATTACATCTGAAACTACTGAGAAAGGCAAAACAAGTGCAACATATTAGGGCACCGGGCACCCCATCGGACCGCTGGGCTCCGTTAATACTGCTGACTGCTTGCTGGCAAGCTGTTAGCAGTATCTGTTTGACGAATGCCTGTTGCTGTATGTACAGTCTTGAACTCCTGATGATGGACGGAAAGACCGTCCGAAACATTTAGAGAGTCATTCCAAAATGAAATAAATTTGATAAAGTGGTGCATCTGGTTGGTTTTACTATAGAAATAGTAGTCTTCTTCTTCTTTTCTTCTTTTTCTTCTTCTTTTCTTCTTCTTCTTCTTCTTCTTTTTCTTCTTCTTCTTCTTCTTCTTCTTCTTCTTCTTCTTCTTCTTCTTCTTCTTCTTCTTCTTCTGGAGTTTTCTATACCTTTGACGGAACCTGTAAAAATAATGTGCAGTTCAGCAGTTTCGTCATTAATCTACTATTTTGGCCGAGAACACGACAGCTTATGAGGAACTTGAGGGAGTACTGTATTTAACTCTTTAAAGACGAAGCGCAGGCTACTTTATTTACAGAACCAGTTCGCACTGCGCAGTCAACACTTTTCATCTTGGTTATAAAAACCAATCAGTTTATGTTGTATAGAGGAGAAGTCGCTCTTTTTTCTCAGAAAAATACAAAACACATAAATACAGTGTGGGCAGAACGTACAGTTGTTGAATGTTAAACCTGTTGGTGCATCACGTAACCAGTAGGCTTTCAAAGGTTAAGGTAGTCCTGCGTGAAATTTGAGGTTCTCACAATGATGTTGCTGAAGTTCAAGGTCTTATGGGATGTTGCGCTTTGTCGGCTGGTAACTGGTTACTGACATTTCGAAAGAGAGAAAACAGTGCCTACATCTTCAGAATGGAGCAGCCCAAGATATGTCGCTGGACTTTTCTTCTTAGACTGGTTGATCATTATTTGCCAGTTGACACGACGTAATTTCAAAAAAAAGATTTTATTTGACGACGCTTTGGTTGCTAAGATCATGTGGCGCGGATGGGATAAATTGATATAGCTGTTTATCTTAGTAATTAACAAACTTGATGCGCAAAATTTTTGTTTTACAACAAGTTTTATTTCATGCCACTACATGTTTCGAGCACATGGTGCTCGAAACACGTAGAGGCATGAAATAAAACTTAACTGTAAAACGAAAATTTTGTGCATCAAGTTGGTTAATTACTAAGATAAGTATACTGAGATGCACGGTCAGCAAAACATCAAAATTTGATATAGCTGTGTAGAACCTGTGTAATGACTGACAGTAGAAAAAGAAGCACATGAGGAAATCTCTATGGATTCGAATCCAGGACTCCTTGTCCATAGCACAGATTAGGGCAGTTTGCTGGGAAGCCCGGTAGTTCGGTCGACAGAAATAGACTGCGAACTAGACGAACAATGTGCTATTGACGTCAGAGGCACAGCACAGATTGTTTCTCTTTTTCACCTCGTCCTGGTGGCTCTGGGACCCACAAACTCCCATCCAATTGGCATAAAGATCTCATTCCCAGGGGGTAAAACTGCCGCTGACCTCCATACGTTACCGTAGTACAAAACCAGTGAAAGTTTTCTTTCAAATTCCCTATACACCTTGAAGACCTAGGGCTTAGGCAGAGGGGCAACTTGACTTTTACTTTGTGCACTGAAGTGGAATAACGGGACTGCAGATGGTTGATTGTGCTGCATATACATAAATAATTATGAATACTTACAATTTCATACATTAAAAATGGTATAATATTACTGCATTTAGAGTTGTCTTTACTAATTAATAAAATTATATATATATATATATATATATATATAAAGATAGCAGAGTTCAAGACAGTACAGTTTTGTTTTAATTTATCTCAGTATAGTGCTGATAAGTCCTTAGTCCGACCAGGAAGGAAGCAAGCTACATTCCCCGCATTTTATGGAACTTGGAGGTTCATTATCACATTCACAAGAGTCCACCACCTGTCCCTACCCTAGCCAAATCAATCCATTCCTCCGCCCATCACACTTTTTACAGGCGCAGCTTGTTTCCTTCCTGGTCGGGCTAAGGACTTATCAGCACCCCGGTGTAAGCTCCGTTATAAAGGATATTCAGAATTAAATCATAGAACTTCTTACTGATTCTTTATTAAAATTGTGGTAAGGAGAAGATAATGAGTGGGAAGGGACAATTGGCAAGGGCGGTAGAGTGGGAACAGTATTGTGCACATCGTTAGGAAATCGTTAAGGACAGGATACCTTTGGGGAAGAAGGTATTGGATGGGCGATTGAAAAGGAAGTAAGCTGTATACTGTGGATGTATATTGCGAGTATGTGAACAGCATGCAGCTCTCATGATAGGTTCCAGTGGTGGTGGCCATATATAAATACCGTGACGGAACTTCGGTGTGCGTGAAGCAGGTCATTCGCCTAGCAGCGAGTAGTAGGCCAAACTTACGGTCCACAAAATAAGTTACTCAGCAAGACAGCAGTTTACATGATATTTCTCAAATAAGAAGGTGTTTGTCAGACAAACGAATAAGTAACAAGATAAGGGAACAATAAGAAGAGAGTTAAATACATACTCGAGAGACATTGCGGTTTGTGCCGCTGTGTAACCTGGTATAGATCTAAGACACTGCGTTTCGCAGTCACCACGTGACCAATAACGTCGTTAAATCAAATGGGGTGAAATAAAATTGTCTAATTCTGTCGGTTATTAAGGGCGATTAACACGCGGTTACGACGCACCCCTCAACAAGGCTGTAAACCATTAAAATCACTGCGTTCGAGTGGTGACACATGGTTTCCGAGATGTGCATTCTGAGAATTAGTGCTTACTCTCCGCGTGTGTGTCTCCGCTGATAATCGCAGAGCCAAACTGTCTATTGCTTGTTTCTTTGTTTCTTCACAGACGTGGTGTGGCGAAATTGTCTATGTGATGTCTGGCTCTGTTTCTCATTTTTAAACATATAAACGTAAACTGTCTTGTGCTTAAGGCTCCTCTGTGTTTTTATATAAAAATGCCTTTTCCTGCCTGCAGACCCGTGTATTTATTTATGCATAGGTGTAGAAATAGGCAGCAGGCGGTATGGTGGCTGTGTGTCTGCTTGTAATCGTAGGAGTAGAGAGGGAAGAAACGCGTTTATAGACAGTTTTCACGCGATTGACACTAATATTTCGAATCACTTCCTAGTGGGATTGTTTCTCTCGCGTTGTACAAGCAAGTGAAGTGTATCCTAACCAATTTCTTCACGTTTTCCGCTTGGACCGACACAGTCCTTTCACACAAATCGATCCCCATCACTTGTAAAAGTTTTGTTTGCTTCAGGAAACCCGCCTGTACCCTAGCCTCTCCCTTCTTCACTGGTTTTCTGATGTGTGTCTGCGTGTTAGGATCATTTATCTTTCTCAAGGATTCGGCAATTGGCATTCTCTCTAGGGATGTTCTTACTGTCTGTCTGTAGGAAAGGAGAAACTGAAAGAGGAGAAGTCCAGAAATAGAAAGAGCAGAGTAAGAAGCATGTATCTCTTTCACCTTCTTAAAAGTTTTTAACTGTTCACTGTTTAGTAGCTTCACGAAAAGACTTTAAAATAGGAATGAATGGGAAGAGTTCAAGAAAGGCACCTGATTTGCTTTGCCTCTTTATGTCCCATTTCTTTTCAACTCCAGACAAACGGCGTACAATGACGTCTTGGAAAATTCCAGAAAAAAAGGAACAAAGAAAGCAGAGACTACAAGAAACGAAACTAAAATAGAATAGAAATGAACAGTTTGGTGGCTAATGTACTGGGATGAAAATGGTGGGGGGCTGAAGAATCGTTACTCGTTTCTGACGGTTGGATGATGCTACCAAATCGGGAGAGATAAGACTCGAAGTGGCGCTAGTGGGAGTGAAAGTTTATTTTTCCCCTGTTTTCTGGGCAGAGTACCAAATGTAGTATTTTATGTTTTATTCTAGTGTCCTTGCTAACGGAAACGAAGGCAGTTGTGTTATTATGTGTCGAAAGAGTATATCTCATTAAGGTCCGAAGCCAAGCAGAATTAGAACAAGCTGTCCAGTGGTAACGTCGGCAATCAAAGAGTTCAATGCTGAAGCTGCATATGTCTCTTGCCGCTGCCAAAGGTAGGCTGTCTGTATACAGTTTTAAAAAATAGTAAGTGTAATATACGATTATCATATTCGTCGTTGTTGTTGCCTCAAGCTTCTTATACGTGATAACTGAAGAATAAAAAACCAACTAGATGCCACTTATTATTTTATCGTACTTCTTATAGGCTCAACATGTTTCGGGCACTACTATGCCCATCATCAGAAGCTCGCGACTATAATGTTGATTACCACATTGGTCGTTTCTTTCTTGGTTTGCTGTAGGTTGGAGGTTAGGTGCTGGTAGGCTGGAGGTTAGAGGTTAGGTGCTGGTAGCCTGCAGCCCGGACATTATAGTCGCGAGCTCCTGATGATGGGCACAGTAGTGCCCGAAATATGTTGAGCCTATAAGAAGTACAATAAAATAATAAGTGGCATATAGTTGGTTTTTATTCTTCAGTTATCACAATGATGCACGGTTCAACAAACATCAATTTCTTATACGTGTATAACATTCGCTATAGGCTACATACGCAATGTATATACATTATTGTTGCAAAATAAAATATTCAATATTATTCAGTGATCCTAAGTTAATTCAGTTGTTTTCAAGCGTTTTTGTCCGTTGCCGACTTAAGTCTGTTCAGCTTCCGTTAGAGCAGGGAATTGGTTGACAATTTGAACAGTTATAACGCTTTAAATGTAGTCCTGTCCGCTATATTTAATTCTTAAATTAAAACCTAAGGTTTAACTTCTGAAGTCACTGAAATATGTGAGATTTTCTACTGCTTGATCCTGAAGATAAACGGAATAGGCTTCTTAGAAACGTATGTAATTATTTGCCAGTGGATATGGTGTCACTTCCCACAAGATCTGAGTCTTCCCAACCGATATATAATTTAAATATTTTATTGCTCATAATAGCTTCGAATTATTCAACTTAAATCTACGGTTAATTGGTTAATCGATTTATAATGGCCCTGAGAGGTACTGAAATATTTTAAGTGCATTTAACTATTCGTTGCTTTAAAGTGTTAGTTTTTTCATTATTTACCATAGAAATTACTAATTTTGTACGAAATATCTCAAAAAGCAAAGGACTGCACATTCTGTATAGAATTTTGTCTCCACGGACCTTAGTGGCGTGTAAGGTCAGAGAATGAATTTCCGTAGAGGAATGCCGGAGAACCAGGAGACAAATTCCAGCATGGAAACGCACGGAGAGACATGATTGATTGCGAATAGTAAGAGGTTTGCCTTACCGATTACCATTTGAAAATGGAAGCAGAGCGCTGCCAAGTGTACGAAATTACACAGACTGATAAATCTTGTTTGGGCAAACCAATATCTTACATGTAGCTGCATACGATAATTCAAAATCTCTGCGTGAGCTGCTGGACCCTGGTGAAGAAGGCACTACGAAAATTCGGAAATTTTTCACCCAACGAAATGTGAGACTTCTCAGAGGACCTGCTTCTCAAAGCCAATTTTTTTTTCGAAACTCGAAAAAGTAAGTATTTTTTTTCACTCCATTATTATTAGGTATGTCAGTGATTTTAAGAACTTGTTAATAAATTAATGCCCTATGGAGTGCAGTGTATGAAATAATTCATAGCGCCCTTGTAAATTAGAAGGAGCTTAGTCATAGGAAGACGATATTATTAAAATGGACATAAAAAAGACTGTGTGGTTGTGATAACGATTTGTCTAATTCTGGTAATGTGCTGTGGGCATGGTAACCAGTTTTCTGGTTTCATAAATGACGGATAACGTTTCGCTAGCTAAGAAACTGTCAGCTTCTCTAAACCCCTTCTTCACTTGTTTAATGAAATCTTCCTTAGTTTTCGGCTGCGTTAATTCTTTCAAATAGGCTATTAAACTACGTACTCCGCCTTAATAATTCTGTTCGGAATGACCCCGTGACGTATTAGTGTCCCAAATATTATGATAGCAGTAGAGATTGACTTCATATTCAACAATAGTGGTAATTCGCATCAGGCCTGTGCGCGGACACTAAATTAAACATCACAACTAAGCACAAAATGGAGAAGGAAAGCCAGGTGAAGACAGTAAACTCATATCCCATGCAGCCTAGCAAGGGAGCGTCTCGAAACGTGATGAAAGGGCGGAACAACCCGAGGCAGTCCGCGGCAGCGTGCTTCTTAAATTGAAACACGAAATATATAAGGGGATGTTGGGATACTGATATTATTCTATCTAAAAGCGTCATTCAATTTTCAAAGTTCTTAACTCATGCAAAGCCTTAGTAAGGTAATTATTATGCGTTCTTTACACGAAGCCTAAATTTGAAATGCGATACGAAGACCGTCTCCCTATCTCTGTGCGTTTGATCTCTGACAATACTGAAGCACGTTTATTATTACATGTAATGTTCATAGAGAAAAGTAATAATTGTATTTATTGTTTGCCATCCCGAAGTGTGTAATACATGTATAAATATACAATGATGTGTCAGTCAAACACAACAAAACTTTATTATGTTTATTATTGTACTATGGCAACATGTTTCGATTCTTATAGAACCATCTTCAGGCCCTTCTAAGAAAATAGATCCTTAGTTAAAATTTTAAAAAATGTGTCGTGGGATCCCCAACGCTTACATTCCTGATAAAATGATTCTATAAGAATCGAAACATGTAGCCCTAGTACAATAATAAACATAAAAAAGCTTTGTTATGTTTGACAGACACATCATTGTATATTTATATAAGTAATAATTGTCCTTGAGAATTTTATTTTCTTTGCAATACCATAATTTACATGACGCTAAAATCAAAATTGATTATAGAATTTCTAAGAAACGTCCTACCCTAGTATGTAGGTGCTACATGCATCAAATGTGGACCACATCAAAATCTGGATAATGTAGATATTTGAAACTTTTCCGAACGTGACGATTATTGAAAGGAACAGAATGGAACAAGGCGCGGTTCACACGATGTGCTACTGACTACATGCCGGTAAGCAGTCAGGTGGTCAGTACAGCAACAAACAAAAGTGCGTAATAGTGCATTTTGAGTGTTTTGGTAAATTGTGTTTGTATTAGTTCCCTATGTTTTTTGTTAAAACCTCTTGCTAATCGTGAACTTAATTCTCCATATGTCGCACGTTGTGTCTTATCTGTATTTACATTCACCCTTTAGAGACATTTTATAAAGTATTGCCCAATCTATTCCACCATTTATGTAAGTTAGACTTAACAAACCAGAACTTAATATGACAGAAATGTTGTAGCCTCGCTATGGGTCCACTGGTAGGCGTCTTGAATCACAATGTTTGCTCTTTCATTATGCATATTATAGACATGTACAGTCTAACACAAATACTGGAGTATGAACACAACATGTTATGTTTTATATAAAGTTGCTACATGTTTCGACCCGCTCGGTTCATTATGGGGCTTCTTAAAGCATGAAAAAGTGGTTGGTTGAATATTATTAATCGCCAGTGAAACTTACAACATCACTGTAAGAATGTGTTAAATTGCAACTGGATGCTGACTGTCTCTAATGATGTATAACTACCCTCCTTTGAATCTAGGGAGTGTGTCATCCCCATTGTATATGTGAAAATTGGAAACGGTATGTAACCAAACACAGCCCTGTCACTTAAGGTGTATTTAATGGCTATAACGCAAAAAGACCCATATGTAGAGATCTCTGCACCACGTGCGCGCACAATGTACGTGTATATAGTAGGACGTTAATTTCTCTTAAAGACAACCTGAAGTTGGCCAGTAAAGGCCGAAACATGTGGTTGTATATTATAGCCATTAAATAAACCTTAATTGACGTAGTTGTGTTTGACTACATACCCTTTCCAATACCCTCCTTTGCATATTTTTATGCCTGATAATGGCCCGATAGGGTCGAAAAAGCGTATTAATTTTTTAAAAACAAAAATATTTCGTCTCTATAATTAAGTGGCTATGTTCGACTGCAGTCCTATGTTATACTAATTATTTATGAACCGCTACAGGAATTCTTCCATCAAGAGTACCATTAAGGGTCTAAACTGACTAAGTGCTGGAGATTGAAGTCTTCTGAGATGTGACACAGTGTTTATTGATAAATATCTGCCGTCTTATTTAAAGGTCGTATTTCCTTCTTCCTCTGTACAAGACATTTCAAGACGAGTCGACCAGTACACACGGCGTAGCATTTCGAAATGCTTGAATGTTCAGCAAAACCTCTGTGATAGATGTCATTTTGTACTGACCTGTACTCATACATAAGAGCCGCACCCTGCAATAAAAGGAGTTCGAGATTATATCCAACCGCTAGGAATTTTGTTCACGGTTGTCCTCCCAAAAGTTATTGATTTGTCATAAAATGAACTCATTTGTCATTAATGGAAATATAAACGTTGAATAATTTAGTTTCGCATCGAAAATTAATTTAATGTACTTGCCCATTCAGTCTGTCGATCGCCGATCAATAGGCCTCTATTTCATGGACGAAATTGAATCTTTCAAATGGGTCGTAGCTTCAAATGAAGTTTTTATTGCTAAAGGGTTCCAACTCTCCGTTTGTAAACCTGTGAAGAATAACTGAAATATGATTTTTTAACTGACATATTCCCGCTGTACCAATCAGTCAATACACCGTGTCAAGCAACAAGACCTTCAGTAATTTGCAATGGCTCCTAGTTTCGACCTCTATTCAGGCCATAATCAGACCATGCATAATACAGAGTTAAAGAGAAATTTATACATCCGTCTTGGTGTAAAAATGGGAAGAGATCTCGTCCTCTTGACAAAACTTGATAAAACTTGTTCAGACATTATAAGGTAGGTGAAACAAACGCCGTGTATTTTTTGACGTTTTGCTGACCGTGCATCTCAGTATATTTATCTCAGTAATTAACCAACTTGATGCACAACATTTTTTGTTTTACAATAAGTTTATTTCATGCCTCTACATGTTTCGAGCACATGTGCTCATCATCAG
>Ga0131853_10019027_pt1 | contig 12498 bp, 11 predicted proteins | sample TergutLab28metaG_FD_92764 | JGI IMG/M metagenome (GOLD analysis project Ga0131853, IMG submission 92764) | Labiotermes labralis P1 segment gut microbial communities from Petit-Saut dam, French Guiana - Lab288 P1 (version 2) (version 2) | ecosystem: Host-associated > Arthropoda: Insects >...
CAGGTGGTCCCCGGCCCCGTCCTGGACGGGAACCAGACCGGCTACGGCGCCGCCTACCGGATCTACCGGTGCCGCGACGGCGCCTGGATCGCCCTCGCGGTCCCCGGCGACCGGGCCTGGGGGAAGCTGCGCGAGGTGACCGGGACCCCGGGACTGCCGGAGGCCGTCCCGCCCCTGCGGACCGTACCCGGGGACCCCCAGCCCGCCGAGGCGGTCCTGGAAGCGGCGTTCGCGGCCCGCGACGCGGCCGACTGGGCCGCGGCGCTGCGCGCGGCGGGCATCCCGGCCGAACCGGTCGCCGAGCCGGACCGGGAAGGGTTCGCGGCCGGGTTCACCGCCGACCCGGTGCTGGTCGCCAGCGGCCGGGTCGTCGCCTACGACTGGGGCGAGCACGGCGTCACCCGCCAGCCCTGCTTCCCGCCCGCTCTCGGCCCCGTCTCCCGCCCGGCCGCGATGCGCGGCATTCCCGCGCTCGGAGAGCACACCAGCGAGTTCGGAGAGGAGATCCGATGACGATCAGCGACGACTGGGTCGAGCATCACTTCGACCACCTGGCGCCCGAAGTCGCGCCCGACCTGCACGCCGTGCTCGCCCGCACCCGGGCCCGCTGCCCGGTGGCGCGCAGCGACGCCCACGAGGGCGGGTTCTGGGTCATGACGCGATACGCCGACGTCCTGAAGGCGGCCCAGGACTGGGAGACGTGGAGCTCCGAACTGGGCATGACGGTGCCGTTCGAGCCCGCGCCGGTGAAGATCCTCCCGGTGGCCGTCGACCCGCCGCTGCAGAAGGAGTTCAAGCGCCTGGTCAACGCGCACTTCACCAAGACGAAGGTGGCGCCGTGGGAGGAGGCGACCCGGGCCCTGGTCAACGAGCTCATCGACTCCTTCATCGAGCGGGGCGAGTGCGACTTCATGGCGGAGTTCGCCCGCCCCCTGCCGGGCCGGGCGTTCTTCGACCTGGCGCTGCACGCGCCGTCCGACGACCTGGACCAGGTGAACGAGTGGGCGGTGCAGGCGTCGCTGCCGAAGTCGGACAAGCAGCAGGACAGCCTGATGCAGCTCGCGGGGTGGATCTACAACCTGATCGAGCGGCGCAAGGCCGACGGCCCCCGCGGGGACGTCGTCGACGAGGTCATGGCCGCGGAGATCGAGGGCCGCCCCATCGACATCGGGGAGGCGATCGGCACCATCCACCTGCTGATCCTCGGCGGCCTGGAGACGACCGCCGGGGTCCTCGGCGCCGCGATGCTGCAGTTCTGCGAGCACCCGGAGATCCTGGAGGAGATCCGGCGGAACCCGGACCGGATCGCCGCGGTCGTGGAGGAACTGCTGCGCCTGGACGGGAGCTTCGTCTGCATCGGCCGGACGGCCCGGCACGACACCGAGATCGGCGGCCGCGCCGTGGCCGAGGGGGAACGCGCGCTCCTGTACTGGGCGTCGGCCAACCGGGACGAGGCCGAGTTCGACCGGCCGGACGAGTTCGACCCCGGCCGCGAGCGGAACCGGCACCTGGCCTTCGGCGCGGGCCCGCACAAGTGCGTCGGCTCGAACCTGGCCCGGATGAACCTGCGCGTCGCCCTGGAAGAGATTGCCCGCCGCCTGCACGACGTGAAGCTCCAGCCGGGCGCGGAGATCGGCTGGCACTCCAGCTTCAACCGCGCGCCCCTGTCGGTCCCGATCACGTTCACGCCGGGTCCCCGGCTTGGCTGATCACTCCTCCGGCGTCCCGTGCGGGAAAGCGCCGTGAGATGACAAGGCCGCGTTGGCCAGCCTGGTGACCATCGGGAGGGCGGCGGCGAGGTCTTGATCGGGTCCGGCGAGCGTGTCGAAGGTCTCGAAGCTGGTAAGCGCGTACAGCAGCTGCACCGTCTGCCCGGCCGGGGTTCCGGCGCTCGCGGGCAGGCGGCTGGCCAGCACGGTGAGCCCCTCGCGGCGCCGCTGGTCCCGGGCCTCGACCACCGCGCCGACATCCGGGTCCAGTGCGGCCAGGGCGCGCAGCCGGCGCATGACGATCCGGTCGGCCGCCCAGAACCCGGCGAAGGCGTTGAGGAAACCGTGGATGGCCGCGTCCGGGGCCGGATCCGTGAACACGCGGGCCAGGTCAGCCATCCCGCCGGCTTCGGCCAGGTCGTCGCAGAGCGCCTCCAGCAGCCCGGACTTGGACCCGAACTGGTAGTAGACGGTGGCCCGGGCCACGTCGGCGCCGCGGGCCACCGCGTCGACGGTGAATCCCGGATAGGCGGTCGATGTCCTGAGCAGTTCCCGGGCGGCGTCCAGGATGCGGCGCCGGCCCTGGTCTCTCGCCTCCTCGCGCTTGCCGAGCCGGTAGGGGCGCGGGCTCATTGCGGTTCAACATCTCCTCGGACAGTTCCGGCATGCCTCGGCCAGGCAAGCTGACTGAGACTGTACTCCCGGCGGGCGCCTGCGCGGCCGCCGCGGGTTGACAGCCGACTTGGTGACGGATTTAATCATACTGTCTGACTGATTAAATTAACACCTAAGTGAACCACTCACAGGAAGTGACCTGCCATGAGTCGGAATGACACGCGCAGCAGCAGCCGCGCCGCCGGCGGCGCCGGCAGTGCCGCTCGCGGTGGCAGCGGGCTGCGGACCAACGCCTTCAGCGCCGCGGTGATGCTGCTGGTTCAATACGGCCTCGGGATCTGGGTGAACCTGTACGCCCAGATCCCGGCTTCGGATCAGGGCAAGGGCACCTTCGCCGCCTTCGGCGCCGCGGTGGCGGATGGCCCGGTGGCGCTGGCGGTGCACGCGGGGCTCGGCACGCTGCTCATACTGACCGCGGTGATCCTCATTATCCGGGCGGTCCTGGCCCGGAAGACGGCCGCGATCGTGATCGGCGCCATCGCCTTCCTCGCGGTGCTCGCCGCGTGGCTGTCGGGCGCCAGGTTCGTCGGCGACGCGGCCGACGGCGCGTCGTTCGGCATGGCCATCGCCACGGGCGTGGCACTGCTCGGCTACGTGATCATCCTGTTCGTCCCCGGGACGACGGAGCGGTCATGAGCGGCGAGCGCCGGTTCCGGTTCGGCGCGGTGACCGGCTTCGCCCGTACCGGGCAGGAGTGGGCGGCGACCGCGCGGCACATCGAGGAGCTCGGATTCTCCACGCTGCTGTGTCCCGACGGTACCGGCACGTTCGCGCCGTTCCAGGCGCTGAGCGCGGCTGCCGCGGCCACCAGCACCCTGCGGCTGGGCAGTTACGTACTGGCGTCTCCGCTGCGCACTCCCGGCGAGGTGGCGTGGGAGACCGCGAGCCTGGACGTGCTCAGCGGGGGCAGGTTCGATCTCGGGCTCGGCGCGGGCCGTCCGGGCGCCGAGCGCGATGCGGGCCGGGTCGGCGTGGCCTTCGGCACCGCGGCCGAGCGGGTCCGCCGCATTGAGCAGACGATCGAGGCCGTACGCGCCCGCTACGCCGCGTCGGACTCAGCGCCCGGAAGCGACCCCGTACGCGGGCTGCAGCATCCCCGGCCACCTGTCCTCATCGCCGGCACGGGGCCCAGGATGCTGCGTATCGCCGCGCGGCAGGCGGACATCCTCGCCCTCGGCCTGCCGCCGCAGAGCACGGAGGACGACCTGGCGGCGAAAGCCGATCAGGTCCGCGAGATCGCCGGAACCGGCTTCGGCCGGCTCGAACTCAACCTCAACATCGCCCTGGTCGGTGACGAGTTCCCGCCCCATGCCGCCTCATGGCTCGGCGCGGACCCCGGGGCGCTGATCCGGAACGGCTCCATCACCGTGCTGGCAGGCTCTGCCCGTGAGATGGCCGACACGCTCATGCGACGACGGGATCGCACCGCGGTGTCTTACATCTCGGTCAATGCCCAGTTCGCCGAAACGTTCGCACCGGTGATCGAACTGCTCGACGGCACCTGATAGCGAACGGCGTGAGCCGGCCCGGGACGCTGAGTTACTCCGGGGCGGGACCCTACTCCGGAGAGGGGACGCCGCGCAGGTGCGGGGCCATGAGCAGCGGGGTGACGGACAGGACACCGGACTCGACCGGGAGGTTGGCGCCGGTGATCCAGCGGGCCTCGTCGGAGGCGAGGAACGCGGCGGCCCAGCCGACGTCCCAGCCGTCGCCGGGAGTGCCCAGCAGGCCGGCCTCGGAGCGCATGGTGTTCATGAACTCGGCCTGCGCACCGGGCTGCGACACCGACAGCACCATCGGGGTGGTGATGTGACCGGGCGAGATCGCGTTGACCCGGATGCCGTCCCGGCCGTGGGAGTACGCCATGTCCACGGTCATGGCGAGCAGGCCGCCTTTGGCCGCCGAGTAGGCCACGGTGCCGTCGCCCCGCAGCGCGGAGATCGACGCGACGTTGACGACGGACCCGCCGCCGCGCGAGGCGATCGCGGGGACCGCGTACTTCGAGGCCAGGAACGCCGACCGGAGGTTGATCGCGAACGCGGCGTCCCAGGCTTCCTCGGTCGTGTCGACGACCGTGCCGAGGGATGCCCGGCCCACGTTGTTGACCAGGACGTCGACCCCGCCGAACGTGGCGACCGCGTCGGCGACCATGGCCTCGCACGCGGCCGCGCTGGTCACGTCGGCCGCGTGGACCTTCGCCTTCCCGGCGCCCTCCGCCTCGATCATGGCGAGGGTCTCCTCGGCCCGCTCCGGGTACAGGTCCACCAGCAGGACGTCGGCGCCCTCGCGGGCCAGCACGACGGCCGCGGCCTTCCCGGTCCCGATGCCCGGCCCGGGGGTGGACCCCGCGCCGGTCACGATCGCGACTTTGCCTTCCAGCCTGCCCGGACGAGTCACCATGATCCGTTTCGCTCCTATCGGGTTAGAACCTGGTCAGGAGAGCGGCGCCCGCTTCGGGGCCGCCCACGTTCGTCACCGCGGCGACCTCGGCGCCCGGCACCTGCCGGCCGCCCGCCTCGCCGCGCACCTGGCGTACCGCCTCCGCCGTGTGGCCGAAGGCCGCGTGCAGCCGTCCCCCGGACAGCTGCCCGCCCCACGTGTTGAGGGGCAGATCCCCGGAGAGCCCGATGCGCTCCCCGCCGTCGACGAAGGAGCCGGCCTCCCCGGGGCCGCAGAAGCCCATGGCCTCCAGCCACCACACGCACTCGATGGTGAAGCCGTCGTACAGTTGCGCGACGTCCACGTCGGCGGGGCGCAGGTCGGTGCGGTCCCACATCGCGCGGGCGCATCCGTGCCCGACCCGCCCCATGTCCTCCCACTGCTCCCAGAACGGGCGCCCGTCCACCACCCCGGCCATCGCCTCGATCCGCACCGGCTTGCGCAGGTCCGGCGCGGTGTCGGCGGCGGACACGACGATCGCGGTCGCGCCGTCGCAGGGTACGTCGCAGTCGAACAGGCTGATCGGGGAGGAGATCATCCGGCCGCCGAGGTAATCATCGACGGTGAGAGGCTTGGTGTAGACGGCGTCCGGGTTGAGGGCGGCGTGGGAGCGCTGGGTCACCGGGATCCAGGCCAGCTGGTCCCGCGTCACCCCGTACTCGTGCATGTACCGGGTCGCGAACGGCGCGATCTGCACGACGGGGGAGAGCATGCCGACCGGCAGCAGCCAGGCCATGGGCCCTTCGGCCGCCGGCTTGGTCGACCCGTACGCGGGCCGGCCTCCGGCCTGGCGGGCGGCGCTGCCCTCCTTCACGGTCCGCCACACGACCGCGTGCCGGGCCTGGCCGCAGGCGACCGCCATCGCCGCGCCGTAGAACGGCAGCGACAGGCCCTCCACGACGCCCTGCTTCCACGTCGTCGTGATGTTGAGGGCGTCGGCGATCTCGTACAGGCTCCCGGCCGAGTAGCCGGGCAGGTTCGCGACGCCGCCGCCCGGATACATGGACAGGCCGTCGATGTCGTCCACGGTCAGCCCGGCGTCGGCCACCGCGGCGCTGATCGCGTCGAGAGTCAGCTGGAACCCGGCCCGGTCCACGGTCCGCCCGATGGCCGACTGCCCGATCCCGGAGATGACGGCCCGGTTCTCGAAGAAGTCCTTCACGCTCACGAGCCCACCGCCACGAAGCTCGGGATCGCGAACCCGCCGGGGCCCGGCTCGAACCCGATCTCCACGCCCATGCCGACGCGCACCGCCTCGACCGGGCAGCCGCGCAGCCGTCCGGTCACCCGTACCCCGGGGCACTGGCCGAACTCGACCAGGACGACCGCGTACGGGACCTCCAGGTCCGGCAGCCACCGCTGGTAGTTGACGGTGTAGCTGTAGACGGTCCCGGGCCCGGTGATCTCGGCGGGCTCCATGGCCCGGCCCCGGCAGGCCCGGCAGATGCCGCGCGGCGGGAACCCGTGGGCCCCGCAGCCCGTGCAGCGTTCGATGACCAGGCGGCCCTCGGCCGCCGCGTCCCAGAACACCCGGGTTTCCTCGCTGACCGCGGGCGGTATCCCGGTGGTCGCGTCCGCCGACGGCGTGCTCATCGCGTCTCCCATTCGCGCAGGATGTCCTCCAGGGCGGCCGGCTCGCTGTCGGCCGGGGCCGGGGCGGGGGTCCGGCTGAACCGGGGCGCGGGCGCGGGCTGGGTCACTCCGCCCGCCGTCAGGTAGGTGCCCCGCGCCGTGTTGTGCGGGTGTTCGGCCGCTTCGTCCGGGGTCAGGACCGGCGCGAAGCACGTGTCCTGACCTTCCAGGAGCTCGCGCCAGACGGCCAGCGGCCGGGACTTGAACGCGGCGGCCAGTTTGGCTTTCCCGTCCGGCCAGGTGTCCGGCCGGGCCTGCCCGTCGAGTAGCGCGGACCGGGTCTCGTCGGGCAGCCCTATGAGCGTCAGCAGGTTCGCGTAGAACTTCGGCTCGCCGCAGCCGATGGTCAGGTGCCGCCCGTCGGCGGTCTCGTACACGTTGTAGAACGGCGCGCCCAGGTCCAGGACGTTGCTGCCCGGCGGGCCCCACAGTCCCTCGGCCCGCATCCCGTGGATGACGGACGTCAGCAGCGTGACCCCGTCGGTCATCGCCACGTCGAGGACCTGCCCCTTCCCGGAGACGGACCGCTCGACGAGGGCGGCCAGGATCCCGGTGACCAGCAGCATCCCGCCGCCGCCGTAGTCTCCCAGGAGGTTCAGCGGCGGCGCCGGCGCGTCCCCGGGGGACCGCCGCAGCAGGTCCAGGGTCCCGGTCAGCGCCACGTAGTTGATGTCGTGGCCCGGCACGTTCGCCAGGGGGCCGTCCTGCCCCCAGCCGGTGATCCGCGCGTAGACCAGGCGCGGATTGCTGGCGGTGCAGGTGTCCGGGCCGATGCCCAGGCGCTCGGTGACACCGGGCCGGTTGGACTCGACCAGCACGTCGGCCCGGTCGATCAGGTCCCGGGCGGCCGCGAGCCCGGCGGGATCCTTCAGGTCCGCCGTGACGGTCCGCCGCCCGCGCATCACCGGGTCGATGCGCCGCTGGCCGCTGATCATCCGCGCGGTGCCGTCCGCGCCCGGCGCTGCCTCCGGCTCGGGCCGGGCCAGCCGGACGACCTCCGCTCCCAGGTCGGCGAGGATCATTCCGCCGAACGGAGCGGGACCTCTCCCCCCGAGTTCGACTACCCGAATTCCGGTCAGCGGCCCGCCCATGTGCCTCCTGTCGGCGTGTGAGAACCCTGTTCTCATATCTATCGTAAAAAGTGAGCATTTGCTATCTTCAGGTCGTGTCAGATGACAAGATCGTGCTGGGTGCAGCGGCAATTCCGGAACCAGAACGCGACTGGCTCGCGGCGGTGGAGAGGCTGCCGGTCGAGTCGGTATGGCAAGGCGGGCACCTGCTGCCGCCGACCGGAACCGGCGAGGCCATGACCCGGCTGGCCCTGATGACCGCGTGGACGGAGCGGGTGCGAGTGGGCACGTCGGTGCTGCTGCTGCCCCTGTACCACCCGGTCGTCCTGGCGAAGCAACTGGCCGACCTGGACTCCCGTTCCGGCGGCCGCGTCACCGTCGGCGCCGGGGTCGGCGGCGAGTTCCGTTCCGAATTCGACGCGGTCGGCGTGCCGCTGCGGGAACGCGGCGCGCGGACGTCGGAATCGATCGAGGCGCTGCGGGCCCTGTGGGCCGGCGGACCGGTGTCGCACCACGGGAAGTTCTACTCTTTCGACGACGTGACGCTGAGACCGGTCGTGCCCCCGGGTTGCTCGGCGGCGGCGATGCGGCCCGGCGGGCCGCCTATTGTCGTCGCGGGACGAAAAGAGCCCGCGATGCGACGGGCCGCCCGCCTGGGCGACGGCTGGATGCCGTACCTGATGTCGCCGTCGGCGTACGCCCGTTCGGTCGCGACGGTTACCGCCGAGGCGGTCGCTTCTGGGCGTGATATGTCAGGTTTTGAATGGCTGTTGTTCTGCTACTGCTCGATCCGGCGGGACGGCGACCGGGCCCGAGACGACGTCGCGTCGTTCCTCGGCGCCGCCTACGGCGGCAAGCCCCGCGCCATGCTGGAGCGCGTCGCGCCCGCTGGAACCCCGTCCGAGGTTGCGGCGCTGCTGCAGCAGTACGTGGACGCGGGCGCCCGCCACATCGTCATCTCACCCGCCGCTCAAAGCGACACCCTTGAAATAGTGGAGTTGGCGTCAAAGGAAGTTCTCCCGAGATTGACAGTCAGTTGACGAGGAACCAGGAGCGAACGGGGGTTGTGTGCTGGAGGCGTCGTTCCAGCGACAGATCCGGCGCACATCGCGCCTATTCAGCCCTCGTACCCAGCCTGGCGAAGGGCTGCGAGGATCGTTTTCGCGACGTGCCCGGGATCCTGCCGGACACGCCAGGCCGGGAAGCGCAGCACCTGGTAGCCGCCAATGACGAAATCGTTGTCACGGTCCATGTCATCCCACTGCTGCAGCGGCTGCATATGCTGCGCGCCGTCGATCTCGACCATCACCTTCCATGGTTCGAACGCGACGTCGATCCAGCGCTGCCGGTTCCGCGAGTCGCGCCTGCCGACCTGGCGGCTCGGGTCCGGCAGGCTGAACTGCCGGATCACCTTCTCGGTGAAGTCGAGTTCGGAAAGCGCCTGTGCCCCGCCCTCGATATCTCCGAGGCTCGTGAGCAGGAGACCTCGCCGCCGCATCGGTCCCGGCCGTCGCAGTACCGTCCGCAAGTCGTCCACGCGGGTGAGGCCCTGCTGAACCCCTGCCGCCAGGATCGCCATCGCCCCGCGGTCGGTCTTCCGCCATTCGGCGGCGTCCACCAGCGAGCGCGCGATCCGGGTCCGCCGGGGCTGGCGCAGCGGATGCACGTCATTCTCGCTCAGGCGGCGGGAACGGTGCACGATGACCTGCAGGCCCAGGGGCGCGGGGCGCGGCTTGCTCCCAGGCGGCGCGACCAGGTAGACGGGCCCCCTCCTGAAGGGAACCCGGTCGTCGAAGCCCGTCAGCTTGTCCAGGCGTGCCGCGGTCAGTCCGCCCAGTGCCGCCTTCGGCCCCCACTGCAGCAAGACGGTCCAGAGAACCTGAAGGTCGGTCAGCGCCCCGGATTGCGTGACGACCACTCCGCGGCAGGGGCGCTGCCATCTGCCGGAGCCGATCTTCCAGCGCAATTGGCTGTCGGTCAGGTAAGTGAGCGCGTTATTGACGCTAATGACTCCTTCCTGATCCTTGATCATCCTTTCAAGGGAATCCATGTACACCAGCGTCGGAGTGTGACTGCCGCCGTGTCAGCACCGAATGCACGCCTGTGGATAACGCGCCCGGGTTGTCCTGTGCCTGTGGGCGGCCGGTTGCGTCATTTTCAGGAAAGTGGTAATTGCCGTGTCCGTCGTTTTCCGGAGGTTGCCTGATGACGTCAACGGCGAATGACGGCCCGCTGGCCGGCGTGACGGTCGCGGAACTCGCGATCGGAGTCAGCGACCTGGGAGTGGGGCTGGCCGGCGGCCTGCCGGGGATGCTGCTCGGTCAGCTCGGCGCCGACGTCACCCGGATAACAGCAAGAAGCGCGGAGCGCATCGACCAGGGCGTGCCGTGGGGACAGGTCTGGCACCGAGACAAGCGGATCGTCCGCACCGACGACGCCGGCGAAGCGCGGGCCGTCCTCGAGGGCGCGGACGTCGTCCTCGCCTACGGCCCGGAGGACCTGGTCGAGGCACGCGGCCTCGGATACCGCGACGTCGTCGCGGCCAATCCCCGCGTCGTGTACGCCCGGTGCCGGCCCAGCCGGACCGGGAGCGGGACCGTAGAAGACTACGGTCTCCTGGTCGAGGCGCGGAGCGGGTTCTGCACCCAGCTGGCCGGGCACCGGGACGGGCCGGTCTTCGCCGATGTCCGGGCGCCCGGCATCGGCACCGCGTCGCTGCTGATGACCTCGGTGCTGGGCTTGCTCCTGCGTCACGCGGAGACCGGAGACGGCGGCTGGGCCGAGACATCCCTGTACGACGGGATGCTGGCCACCCTCGGCTGCATGATCGGCCGCTCCGAGCGGGCCGCGCCGGAGATCGAGAGCTACTGGGAGAAGGGCTCCACGTTCCCGAACTTCCTGTACCGGTGCGCGGACTCCGAACTGCTCCAGGTCTGGTTCGGCGGCAAGGGCATGTACGCCGCGCTGATCAAGGCCCTGGGGGACGAGCCGAGCGAGGAAGGCTACTACGCCGACCAGATGGCGGGCCGCCTCGGCGACCGGGCCCGCCGCTGGCGGAGCTTCTTCGCCGAGAAGCCTCGCGATGAGTGGGTGAAGCTGCTGCGCGACGCCGGGGTCGCCTGCGAGCCCGTCCTGGGTCCCGGCGAGATCCTGACCGACCCGCACCTGCTGGAGACCGGCCTCGCGGTCGAGCGTGACGGGGACCTGATGGTGGGCGCCCCCATCGGCATCCGCCCCCTCGGGGAGCGGAAACCCGGCGCGGGGCGGGAACGGAGATCCGTTCGGTCCCCGGGGCTGCTCTCCGGGTTGAAGGTCGTCGACTTCTCCGCCTTCGTCGCCGGGCCGCTGGCCGCGGAGGTCCTCGCCGACTTCGGGGCGGACGTGGTGAAGGTGGAGCCGCCGCGGGGGGAAGCGATGCGGGCCGCCGCGTACGCGGTCGCGGCCTGCCAGCGCGGCAAGCGCAGTCTCGCGCTGAACATCGCCGACGTCGGCGCCCGGCCCGCCGTCGAGCGGCTGATCGCCGGGGCCGACGTGGTGCTGCACAACTTCCGGGTCGGGGTGGCCGAACGCCTCGGGATCGGCGCCGGCGACGTGGCCCGGCTCAACCCGGGCGCTGTCTACTGCCACGCCAGCGCCTTCGGCTCGCGCGGGCGCCGGTCCGGGTTCCCGGGCAACGACGCGCTGATGCAGGCCGTCACCGGATTCGAGCGGGCCGTCGGCGGAGACGGCAACGACCCCCTCGCCGCCACCTGGATCCCGATCGACATGGCCGGCGGCTGGCTCGCCGCCGCCGGCATCCTCGCCGGGCTGTACGCGAGGGCGGTCACCGGGCAGGGCCAGATCGTGGAGACCAGCCTCCTCGGTGCCGGGGTCCTCCTGCACAGCGGCGCGTTCTATCGCGGCGGCTCCCTGGTGCCCGGTCCGTCCCTGGACTCCGGCCAGGCCGGCTACGGGCCCGGCTACCGGATCTATCGCGGATCCGGCGACGAGTGGTTCGCCCTGGTCGTGCCGTCGCCGTCGGCGTGGGCCCGGCTGCGGGGACTCGTGCCGGCGCTGCCCGCGGACTACGCGCCGCTCCGCCGCGATCCCGGCGACGCGGCCGCGCGGGCGGCGGAGGCGGCGCTGGAGGGCGCGTTCGAGGCCTGCCCGGCCGGGACCTGGGTCGCGCGGCTGCGAGACCTCGGAATTCCGGCCGAACTGATCGAGCCGCTGGACCGCGACGGGTTCCGGCGCGGGATCCTGGACGACCCGGTGAACCGGCGGACCGGCCGGATCGCCGCCTACGACACCGCGGACTGGGGCGGGTTCGAGCAGATCGGGCCGCTGACCCGGTGCGGGCCGGCGCCCGCCATCGCGCCGCGCCTGATGCTCCCGGGCGTCGGCGAGCACACCGTCGAAGTGCTGCGCGAACTGGGCGCCGGCGACGCGGAGATCTCGGCCCTGCTGGACGCCGGGATCGCCCGCCAGCCGCGGTGACGCCGGGATTAGTTCCGTCGGCGACCCGGGAATGATCATGGCATGGACGATGCTGACCTGCCGGCGGTACAGGCGTCCGCCGGGGCGCTGATCTTCGACCGGGCGGGACGGCTGCTGATCCTGCGGCCCACCTACAAATCGGGCTGGACCCTGCCCGGGGGCATGATGGAAGCGGACGGGGAGACCCCCTGGGAAGCCTGCCAGCGCGAGACCCGGGAGGAATGCGCCATCGAGGTGCGGGGCGGTCGGCTGGCCTGCGTGGACTTCCGTCCCCGCCGTCCCGAGCGCCCGGGCCGTCCTGAGCGGCCGGGCGGCATCCGCTTCCTGTTCGACTGCGGCACCGCCTCGGAGCAGGCCCTGGCCGCGATCCGCCTCCAGCCCGACGAGATCGGCGACTATCAGCTGGCCCCGGTGGTCACCGCCCTCGGCCTGCTCCGCAAGCGCATCCGCCGACGGGTCGGCGCCGTGCTGGAGCACCCCGGCTTCGTCTACCTGGA
>Ga0131853_10019028_pt1 | contig 12498 bp, 4 predicted proteins | sample TergutLab28metaG_FD_92764 | JGI IMG/M metagenome (GOLD analysis project Ga0131853, IMG submission 92764) | Labiotermes labralis P1 segment gut microbial communities from Petit-Saut dam, French Guiana - Lab288 P1 (version 2) (version 2) | ecosystem: Host-associated > Arthropoda: Insects >...
ATCCCGGGGGGAGGGACCCCCAGATTTTCAGAAAGGAGGGGAAGGGGGGGGGGAAAATTTTTCGTCTTACCCCCCCGCCGCCCCCCCCCCCCCCCCTCCCAAGGTACTCGGTTTCTGTTAGAGGCTGAGTCGATCCCAGAAACAAGTGCGTAAAGGGTAGTTGTATTTTGTAATGCAGACACTGCAAAGCGTCTTTGACGGTTTTGCGCTCCCACTGTTTCCAGTACTTATCTAAAAACACAGCTGACCAACGGTACGGATCGGACACAACACTGTATACACCACAGATTGTAGTGCTGATTTTTTAAAGCGAATAAACATAGAGATATCGACCTTCAGGGCAGCTCTTCTTTTGGACTGTGTCCAGCATCTGATGCACAAACAAAGCAAAAGGCTTCAGAAGCCGGTTCTGCTTCCATCTTCAGGTGACAGGGATCGGGAAATGCGCCAGCTATGCTCCTTGGACAGCATAGCAAGACTCACTCTGAATCATGTTTATTTCTATTTGTACTTTTATTTTTATCGGGGAATCAAGTTAGAAGTAACAGCGAAATGTACAAAGTTCTGTACACTTAAATGTTCATATTCTTGAATCACAAACTGCAAGGCAGAGTGATACTGGATCCAATGGTAGCAGACATTCCCTGCGCTCAATCTGCTGTTAATGTCCTCAATAATCCAATTTAAATTTCTTAGTGTTTTCCCAAATATTTTAAATTTGCCACACTTAAAAAGCCATGCAGAATCAAATAGAGATACCGTAGGCAGTGTTCGGGCGGATGGCAGTACTCATCAGTGCTAAGAAGAAAGCAGTTTCAAACACTGGCCAGCCGATCGGCTTGCTTCAGGTCTCTTACTCAGTTCGTCCATAAAAATGTCGGTATAGTACGTGAAATGAGGCTTCGTGTACATTTATCGTCACACTATTCGAAATCATATAGCCTGAGCTAAGTTAGCATTCCGAATATAAACAACACATATAAAAAGGGGGTTTCAAAACTAAGACAGCAAACACAGTGATTTAAATGTATGAATGGCACATGGGCTGTAGACAGTACACACCAGACCCCCACGTAGGCGTCAGTGACATTTAAGCACGTGGCATCAAGGTTTGTATGCCTGCAAAGAAGAATATATGTCATGTGTCAGTAGCCAGGAGGTGGCAGCTTGCTTTATGTAGGCGTCTACGTTAAATCGCTCACCAGGCAGGTTCTTCATAAGGGGTCCAAAGAGATGGGAATTCCTGGACACAAGTTCGGAACTGTAAGAAGCACGGTTATGGCCATAACATGTCGCATATCCGGATGCCAGCAAATTAGAGATGTCCTATAACCCAGGCGAAAACTTTGTGATGCGTAGGTGAGTCTTTCTAGGAAATGTCGTTTATCAAAGGTACTGTGGCACGCACAGTACACCTAAATCCTGTCAGTAGCTACAGGGAGGTCGTTGCTACACTTCTTGTTGAAAACAGCTTTAACACACTGGAAATAACTGCATAGAAAACGGGGCCTCTACGTGAAGTCTAACTGCATCTAATCCCAGTTACAGGATTTATTGCTGAAGACATGTCCATTTCTACAAATGATATTACGACAAAATTCTACCAACTGAAGACAGAGATCTGTCTTTTGTTATTAAATACCGTATCAAGTAAAGGTAAAAGGTAAAGTGCACTCTTGTACAGGGCGTACGGCCCATAGGGGGAGTAGAGGTATAGCTCTACTCTTTCTTGACCACAGCACTAGAAGGGGGTGGTGGTCAGCAGCACGCCCTGGCCGCACTTTACCCTCGGGAAAGACCTGGTACCCATTGTACAGGAGGCTGGGTGGGCCCCAGGGGCGGTCTGAACAGGTGCGGAAAATCTCGCCCCCCACCGGGATTCAATCCCCGGACCGTCCAGCTCGTAGCCAGTCGCTATACCGACTGAGCTACCCGGCCCACACAATATCAAGTGCATTCCTGTAAATGCAATTACAAATCTACAGACATGCAGGCAGTCAGTATCAACACGTTTCCCTACGGTATACTTGCAGCTGTGCCCTACACAAAACGAATATGTCGCCACGCAAACGTTTCTGTTCATTTTAATGAGTGCGAATCAAATAGAAACTCTACAATACATTTGCAGCGCACCAAAACTTATAACCATTCCTGAAACAGTTGAACGAGAAATTTAGCAAACGTTTAATTAACTATAACAAAATAGTTTCTGTAGGACGTGTAGTGAGATTAGAAGAACTAAAAAAATCCACACTGTTTTACATTGTATTAAACTTACTAGATAGTAACAACAACGAAATCAGACGACGGGGAATCACTCAAAAGAAAGAATACAACATTCAGAACACGACGGAAGTTTGAAATCAACGATGACAACGAACTCAGTGACATCAGCAAGCAACACCGCGGAAGATCACAAACTTGTGGATTACAGATATCACTGTTTGGCACCACTTGCTCTGTCATTGTGTATTCCATAATATGCAGTGTGGAATTCTTGACGGACTGAATCCTCAACCATTGAAATGTCTAAAAACGAGACCAAAAGTTTTCTTTCCGTCCAATTCGCTTAGAAAAAGAAGATTTTTATAGTTATAAGACCAACGTATTTAACAACATGTAACTACTCTGTGTGTAGGTTTCGTGAAGTCAGGCGTTTGTCAACTGACCTTTCAGACAACCTCTCGAAAATAGATCATACGAAAACCAGTGTAATTGATAAAGGTCCAGGTACTTACTCTTCTGATCTGGTAGAAACGCTGTCCTTGTCTTTATGAGCTTGCCCCGAAGAGCAACTACTGCCCATGTTGACGAATTCTCTTCTATATTTACTTAACACATCTTCCACCGATTGTGTTTATTCTTTGCTTGACGTCTGTTGCTTACATTTCTTGTACGGCATGTCGTAAATTGGGTCTATAATAAAAACCGCACAATTTATTGTATATAGATTTAGAGACTGTACAGGAAACAAGAAGTAACCTACGTAAATGAAGAATAAAATCCAACCATATGTCACTTATTACTTTAGTATGCTTATGTTTGGCTCTACATGTTTCGGGCACCATTAAGCTGTAACAGCCTTCAGTCCGGACACTCATCCATCCTGCCTGCACTTAACTTCCAACCAGCAGCAACTCGAGAACCAGACGGCCTATGTGGTAACCAACGCTATCGTCTTGAGCTCCTGATGATGGGCATAATGGTGCCCGAAACATGTTGAGCCAAACATAAGCATACTAAAGTAATAAGTGGCATCTAGTTGGATTTTATTCTTCATTCATCAAGATGATGCACTTTAACTGAAACGTAACTAATTCAGCTGCCATATATAGGGTGTATTTTTTTTCCTGCTTGACCGATTAGCGCCGGCCCAACTCTCCGCTCGGCGGTCTGCCAGCGTTACTTCGTACAGAGGGTCTCAGGAAATTTAACAGCCGAAGATGGGAGCTAGAAAAACGATCGCAGTGATAATAACCTTTAGCAAGTTTAATAAAAACTCGCTAGAGCGTCGGGGCGGCGCATATCGGTCAAGCAGGAAAAATGACACCCTGTACAATCCCATTGTTTTAGAAAGAGAGCTACGTAAGTTCTATGGCCAATAGCATTTTTTTTTCGGGTTTCACAGTTCCAATTTTTTTTTAAGTCGCAGATATTTTAAATGACTTCTATAATACATTAGATTGGACCAAATTTTTAAAAAATACGCCAATATGAGACAAAACAAATGAATAGGAGAATGGATGATTATTTTAGAATAAGCTTCTATGAAACTGTTAGTCTAATTAAAATACCTTGTAAGGTCAAAGTTTAACTGCAAATGCGATTCATTATCACAGCATTATCCATGTCAAATATGTGGTTCTTTAGCCTATAACCCGTTCATATACATTTAAATGAATAATTAGGGAGTATATTTATTGGTATTGTAGACCCTTTTGTGAAAGGACTAAGAGCAGAGTGGGTGGTCCGATAATGCCGATAGTCCGGCATCACCGAATTATGCATATAAATATAGCCCAAAACGTCGCCAACACAACAATACAGTACTCTATAAACAACACTAATGCATACACATAATACACAAATATAATTAACGTTGTGGTGAAGGTAACTAAATGGCAAAGAGACAAGCCACTGGCCGTACTCTTACACATTTCACACATTCTCATTGCGTTCAAAATTTTCGGATAATCTTAGTAATTAACCAACTTAATGCACAAATTCTTGTTTTATAATAAGTTTATTATATGCCTCTAAATGTTTCGAGCACTATATGCTCATCATCAGAAGGTCAAAATTGTATTATACAGCATCTGGTATCATCACACCTGTAGGTGGCCGTCCGGTGCACAGGTTGAGAGAGGACTGGTGTGATGATACCAGATGCTGTATAATATAATTTAGACCTTCTGATGATGAGCACATAGTGCTCGAAACATGTACAGGCATATAATAAATAGGCATATAATAAATTTATTATAAAACAATAATTTGTGCATTAAGTTGGTTATTACTAAGATTATACTGAGATGCATGGTCAGCAAAACATAAAATAAAATCGGAACTGACAGATTTATTCCGTTATTTCCAAAAATCCGTACTTAAGGGGTTCAGTCATAAAAGGGTCTAACAATAATGTCATATATATATATATATATATATATATAAACTTCTGGTCTCGCTTTTCATCCTCATATCTCTGTCTCATGAACAAACCGCACTTATAAGATACCCTCACTATATTGTTGCTTACGTTAAGATTTGTTGTAAATTTCTAGGAATCCCTTTAAAGAAAAATATATTCTAGGTTTCCACACAGTGTAAGGGAATAAGTCCGTTCCAAAATTTCGGAGGAATCTCCTGCCCCCTTTACAGGCTGACCGAATTCTTGTCACGCAGATATTGTCACCCTAAAGGCAATAGTAGCTTGTTTGATGTTTGTATGACCGTGCATCTCTGATATAATGGTATAAACAACCAACTAGATGCAACAATAACAATTTATTAGTAATTTCAATCAGCTCAATATCTTTCGGGCGATAATTTCGCTCATCCTCAGGAGCACTAGACTGTGTTTACAGCTTGTGGTATAATGCACCGAAGAAGTTGCAACTTCTTCGGTGCATTATACCACAAGCTGTAAACACAATCTAGTGCTCCTGAGGATGGGTGAAATTATCGCCAAAAAAAAAAAACTAGAAAAAATTTCGCACCCAATACACACCACAAATAACAAAACTTACACTAGCGCTACATCTTTACAGAACCAGGCGGCGTATGTGGTAACCAACGCTATCGTCGTGAGCTCCTGATGATGGGCATAATGGTGCCCGAAACATGCTGAGGCTAACATAAGCATAATAAAGTAATAAGTGGCATCTAGTTGGATTTTATTCAGCCGTTTGGAAGGTCAATATCAGAACACAATTGCATTAATACAACTTGGCCTAGCTTTACGTTTTGTACACAGGGCCAATGATCTTGCACACATAGCACCAGCATGTTTCGCGAACCGTCAAGACAACAACAACGTAATAAATATACAGATTATGTAAAACGGCAGGTGTTTTGCTACACGTTTCTTTCGATTCAGCTTCCAACACGAAATTTGTAATTTCAGAACTATTAATTGGAAAAATAATTTTCATTGGTAATACAAGAAACTGAATTATCTCATACAGGCGTACATTATAAATGGCTTCTAAACAAAACCTTCACCATAACAATTGCTCACAAAAGGTGACCTTATTCGACCATAAATGACCTTACTTCCACACGCGCGCGAATTATTGGCCGCCATCTTGAAATCTTGCCGGTTGATCGCTTATTTTCGGAACATCTGAATTCAGTGGAGTGAAGAAATGTAATTTATTCCTGAACGGCAGTCATATTTGAAAGAAACATTGTAAACACGGCAGTTCGCACTTGTTCCGTTCACATTGCACGTTCCTGTACAAAACAACAGTACGCACTATGATAATATGTAAAGTCTTAACAAATAAGCAGAACACCTCTCCACTTCGGAATATGCCAGCCGACGGTATGTAAAATGATTCTGATGTTACAGCTGGAATGTGGAACTAAAATATTCTTTTTCTCTATTCTTCTTGTGTTATATCACTGAAAAAACGAGGGTCGACACGAGCGAACGTAGTGGCTACGCGCGCTCATTTGCCAAACTGAAGTGAACTCGCCCTGACGACACAACCAAAGGCCAGATTCAGATACTTCAGGGCACCCAACCCACTGCATTATATTCTGGGAATGCTTATTTTAGACCACGCCATCAGCTGCATTAAGAAATAACAGCTGTCATCAGCGTCATAAGACATTTTCTCTACAATCTTCCAAACTTACAAATTCACGACTGAACATACGAGGCAATTACATATGTCTCCGATACGTTTCTCCCTCCATAGCGCAGTCTTTTCTTACAATGTTGGCGACATCACATTTCCTGGACCGGCAAAATAATCGATGGTGTCTGTCATATGGCAATCAGAAATACGCACGCGTCATGGATGCTGCCAAGCAGGAAGCTGATGCATCACACATACGACCCACACGGGAGATGATGACTTAAGACTACTTCGTCCACACATCAATTTGTACTTCGATACTTTCCTGTGGTTTAACTCGGCCTTTCACCAGCCAAATTATCCATGTATAATGAATACCGTCCTTATGTTTGTTGTTCCAAGTCTCTTGGATTTTTTAGGTACAACACACTTACCATTAACAGTCGGCTATTTCGGGTCACTCTCTTCTTGGTAAGAATTAAACCAATCATAATTTTGCAAGGTATATGCATTTAAGATGGGAACTGCAATTTACAGAAATGGGGAAGAAAAAATCCATAGAATACTTGTTCAACTCACGCACACTGTGCCGACGACAGGGCGGAAGCCGGTACAAATTACAGGTGCCCGGAGGTCCGGAAGGGGGCCTGGGGCCTCACTATGTTGCACATGCTTTTGTTATTCTCGGTAGTATCAGTATTTGTCCATTTACAAATAGACACTTCCAGCCCAAGCACAAGTCAACCCTGCAGCTGCGAGTCAGTGTGTCCGACTTACTGTAAAAATTTTTGGGCGGTCCGCCCTTGCTCGCGGGGTGGAGGGGGGGCATAATTTTTGTTCTTCCCCGGGGGCGAAGCGCGCTTTAGACGGCCCTGCACGGGCACAGACACGAGATCCTGAGTTACTCTTAGTGACACTGAAGGACCGCAATGTAATTAATTGCTTTATGCCCATCATTAACGAAGTTATTGAGTGTGCTTACACGTCTGAAAGTTGTCGTATTGTTTCGTGTTGTCATGTAAAATTATCATCACGCACCTGTTTGCAGCACAATTCTGTAAGCCAAGACGTAATCCTCGAATTCATTTTCCCACACTTCTTGTTCTCATTATGCAATTTTCTACAATCACCTTTTGCCTCCTCCCTCATGGACCCAAATATTTCCTTTAGCGCCCTGTTTTCGTACATCTTAGCCAAGTTTCAATCCCATACACAACAGGCAAAATTGTGGTTATGAATATTTTAGCTTTGTAAAACAAAATATCCTGTTTTCATAGAGGACATCCTGCAGCAATGTCACAATCACGACACATTGCTTTGAAAAGATTCTGGACCCAGTTTAATTTAGTCTGCTCTGAATTTTGTCCGGACGTCCTGGTTTGACAGAAACCGCTGTTTGCAATCTCGTACATGTGGGACATAAGCTGACAATCTTTTGTTAGATTCCATACGAATGCTGAACTGTAATTTAGAATGAACAGGTTCTCTTGCAGCCGTAAGAGGCCTTCTGCACTGACATCATTAGCTGCTGGGAATGGTGGACGGATACTTCGTGCAAAGAAAAGTCCAGATGCTGATGTGACCCAGTAGCAAGCAATATGCAGTTAAGAAAAACGCAAGTTGGTTTTTAAGTGAACAACAGATCTGTTGTATGTTGATCCTGATTTGTGAATTTTGTGGCCCCTGCATGAAGTGCAGGAGACAGCTGTCTTTGTACTGGAAGATTACTTGTTGTCAGAACTGCTGTTCTGGTGATGTAATTAACAGGTGCTAATGTCAGTGGGGTAGGGGAATCTTGCAAGCACCGCCGTGATTTATAACAGGCTTCTGAACCATTCTCAGGACCTAGCCAATTCTATGAGGCACAGTCCTTCTTACAAAGCTGTGAGAGCCTCAGTAAGTCAAGAAATTACACGCATATTTGGAACCCTAAGGTGCACTAACAAGAGCCCTCCACTTGTTCTTAACCTGAGCCAGATCAGTCCAGTCCACACCCTCCCATTCTGTCTCTTTAAGACCTATCCATCTCTGAGGCTTTGTACAGAATTTTGTAACATGTTAATTTTTTAAGGAGAGGCGTTATTAGCCCCTCATCCAATCCCAAACTTGGAGAACATGTCGTCTGTCCACTACTCTTTATTCAATGTATTTACAGCTACCCTCCACATCTGGAAGTCTTCTCCACCATCCGCAACCTAAGGATGGGCCATGCTGTGGTGACAGAGAACCAATTATGGTACTCTGAGGATCACCAAACGAAATCTAAGTCCCTACATTTTTCATTCTACAGTCTCCTTGTATCGTGGACAAAATTCCTAGGACACAATTTCCTTGTCCACCAGTCTTGCCTACGTTACTGATCACAATGTACCATGCCACATCACAAAGGAATAATAAATCTGAGAGCCCAAACATAACTCAAAAGTGCTGGCTAACAACCATTATTACAAGTAGCTCCCCTGATACTGCTGTCTCTCCTCCAACTGTAGCATCAAAACTGCTTTCCACAATTTTTACAAATTAGACCAACAAAATGCACATGTTTTATTTAAAAAAAAAAAAAAAACCTAAGTTTCAGGCCTCAATGGCCCATCATCAGGCAGTACAGGTGTACAAAACACTTGCTAGGCCATCACTATATGGAACTGTGGTGTGATCATCAATGTATGATGTGCAGAGGCGAATATGCAAACAAATGTTGGAGCAGCATATACATTGCAGTGTGCCACACACGGTTGCCCTCGTATGACCAACAGCTGCAGTCCACTGAATTGTACACAGATTTTTTAGGCTGACTGCAGTCATTGTCTATGTAACTCAATTGAATTAGGCTGACACTGTTTGCATTTACAGGTCCATAAGCCCTGTAATTTGGTGCAGTTGCAAAAGCAGCAGCAGTTTTTTGTGTTGTAATTTCATGTGAATCACATGTGATAAACTTCTCCCAATAACTCTGGTCCTAACTGGCTGCAGTCTTTAAGTCCTGTCACAGTGGAAATGCTTCCTGTTTTGAATTTCTTCACAAGAATTGATATTACAACACTACAGCAATCTGGTTAACTACTGCCCAATAGACATACAAAAACATATTCTGGATGACAAACTCTGAACATGTTTTTTAGTGAAGCCAAGATTACATACTTCATAATGACTGAGTAATTAAATAATCAAACAGTAAGGTACAGCTAATGCCGGTCACATTCACACCATTACTGATATGTCAGTATATCAGTCCCATTACAGGCCCGAGGTGCCCAAGAGGGTTCCAGGCAGTTAAGGTTCCCAGATTACGTGACAATGGCCCAGGATGGTGGTAAGATTGTTAGCCTTACGCACCGGCCGCTTTTACCCCCAGGAAATACTCCTGGTACTCATTTCTGTTACAGGCTGAGTCAACCCCAGGGCCATAGCGCAATCAGAAGGATTATGTCAATGAAAAATTCCAATGACCAACTAGAATTGAACCAGCAAAACTTCCGATTTGTAGCACAGCACCTTAACCACTGTGCTACCGCGGTCCCCGACATGTCAGTGTATACTATGCATTAAAGCAATATCGTAGTTGTTGCAAACACGTACACTACGCACATTACATTCAACCAAAAACCAAGCAAAATGTTCTTAAAGGTACTTGGATTAGATTCTTTATTCCACAAACATAAGTCTCAGTGCTACATGGTTCCATTAGTTGTGACAGTGATATTAGAAAAATGACAAATTAGTCAACCTGTATAAACAGTGTTCCAAAAAATGTACACGCTGCAGTCATGTCTTTTTTAACATTAAAACAAAGGCTGTCAGTCCAGTTTCATCCAGTTTACAACAAACTAACACACCCTCCTCATCATCAATCCATCATGACAACACCACATAACAAACTGACATACTTATAGGCATGTTCCTTGTGAAATGTCATACAAGGGAAATTAATCCCATTCTTCAGAGTCTCCCACGACTGCTGCGCTCCTGGCGTGCGGTGTTTTCTTTGAAGTACACCACAAGTAAGAGTAGTGTGTCAGATCAGGGGATTGTGGTTGGTACTATACACTTCTTCTATGTTCTCCCAGTAAAAAAGAGCATATAGGATTTCTCCCACATTCACTCCCTCAGAAACATAAAGTGCCCCCCCCCCCCCAAAAAAAAGATGGTTGATATGCCCTTGGTCCTTATCAAGACTACCTCCTCTCCTCCTCCTGTTCTCCTCACTGTCTTGATCACATCCCACACCCCTTGTCTCCAGTGGACACCTCAATGAACCCACACAGCCCACCACCTCCCACATCCCCAACTTCGCACCATCCACTGGTTGTCCTGACCAACTCAGGAACCTGACTACCTTCCTTTGCTTGCTCGTACACTTCTTCCTTTTATGCACTCCTAGTCCTGGCACCTTTCAGAACCCTCATAACTATATCCCTTCACTCCCTGGCTGGTTACCAATCAGCTCATACTCTTTCACTGTACATTCAATTACAGCCCTCTATGGGGGCCCCATGAAAACATGTTACAAACCGTGACTTGGCTAATGTGGTAGGCATTCCATCTGCGTAAACTCAAGAATTCCAATATAAGATCCAAACACGAATGACGCCAGATTTTCTGCTGTGTCTGCTGATTGAGGGGTAAAAGCAGATTATTGAAATATATGTCAGAGCCATCAGGAGATATTTCACGGAGAGCTGAAATTCTCCAGCTATCTCTCATCTTTTTAAAACACTAAGGTTGTCGCTCATGGGACTGGGTGGATGACAATGTCATCATGATAAAACATGTCAGGTTGTTGAGTTCAAAACACAGGACTTTTAAAAATGCGTCCAACAGTGGCATAATCAACAAAACATGACATCAAGTTCAATGACTTACTAGTTCAAAGAGAAAAACATGGAACAGAGTAAATGCATCCCAGACATAAAAATACAATCCAGAAATCATCTGGTTATTCCACAGACAGTGCTGAAATAACAGACATCCCACATTTTGACAAATAAGAAAATGCAATATGTCTGGCTGGTAACAACACCAACAAGGACATTTGCTGAACTGCTAGACTAAAAAAATCACAACTTCCACACTTAGCTGGCCAAACTGTGGGTCAGACAGATGACGCCCTCAACTTGAAGACTGTAGACATGATGACAGCTACAGCACCCCTCATGGAGTGATGACAGTGTGATAATGCATGGAGCAATGGTGGAATGTTGATTAGCAGGGAAGAACTGAAGACACCCACAGTCAAGTTGCATTTTTACATACCACTGTTAAATATTACTTTGTGCCCTATACTTTAACATTTTACAAAAGTACAAATGGTGTTTACACTTTTGGACCACTCTGTATGTTTCCTGTTAAAAACATGTAACCATTTAATCAAATAATTAATTACAATTAACTGTATAAAAAAAGTGTTATATATGAATTTGGAACAAGGCTTATAGGTTGACAAAGAAATAGATGGCAAAATGAAATGAGGTACAATGGAAGACTAGTTGGTGGAGAAGGGTGGAAGGAAAGGGCATATAACAGAGAGGAATGGAAGAAGCTCGAGAACAGCAAGGAATCATCGCATTCTGCACGTGCCAATGGAATGAAAGAATGTACATACAGACAGCCTTAAATTTCAACTGATTCAAGTATGTACTTTGGAGAAATCCTGACCTGCTTTCTTCGTTTTAATTCTTCTGCTCAGTTAGAACACTTCAGTCATTATGTACTGATAGTGACAGTAACTCACAGGAATGACAAAAGGTCAAAGAGTTACTTCCTGAGTCTGACTTGTCCTTTTCAAGGTAACTTTACCAGTATGGTTATTTAAATAGAATTTAATTGGTATGACATGTAATATTTCACATATGCAGATAAACAAAAATGGTAATTGATTGTGTTTACTGACAGTATACAATTCAGGTTTCACTGCTCCTTAGCATCTATTCAACAAAAATAGTAAAACATAACTAAAACTAAACTCCGTGGCCTTAGTCCGCACGCGAACTATACCGACAGAGCGGCTGCCGCCGGTCGGCGAAGTTAGTGCCAACTTTTGCATATAGAGGGGTGTCACATGGTCAGCGCAACAGGTCCCCACAGCCGTTAATCTCTGTTTTCTAGACCTGGAGCCGCTACTTTTTTCATTCAAGTAGCTCCTCAATTGACCTCATGAGGCTGAGTGGACCCCATTCCAGACCCACTACTACTCAGA
>Ga0131853_10019029_pt1 | contig 12498 bp, 9 predicted proteins | sample TergutLab28metaG_FD_92764 | JGI IMG/M metagenome (GOLD analysis project Ga0131853, IMG submission 92764) | Labiotermes labralis P1 segment gut microbial communities from Petit-Saut dam, French Guiana - Lab288 P1 (version 2) (version 2) | ecosystem: Host-associated > Arthropoda: Insects >...
ATATATAAAAGAGCATGACATATTTAAGTATAGCGAGTATTTGTCTTTGCTGGATGAATATGGGCTGGAGTTGCTGGACGATACAGACGGGGTTATGTACTACACTATGTCTACCAAAGCTACGCTAGAAATTTCTATAAAAAAAATAACATTGGAAGCCGCTAAAGATTTGTTGTACTTATGCTCATATTTAGCACCTGACAATATTACAGAAGATTTGTTTACCAAAGCTCTGCAATTGTTACCGCAAGAACTTGCCGAGACAATGCAAGACCGACGGGAGCGCAATAAGGTTTGGAAACAGCTAACAACATATGGGCTTTTGAAGGTAGAGAAAGATGAGCATGGCAACAAAAGCTATGCCATGCACCGCCTGCTGCAAGAGATAGTGTGGGAGAAAATAGGCAAGGACAAGCAATGGGCGTTAAGTTTGTTAGATGTTTTTTACAAAACATATAAATTTAAATTTAAAGATGTAGCTTCAAACAATGTATTTTTGCAGCATACCCTACACTTGGAAACTTTTATTAACAATACAACCAAAATGCTGATTGATGATGAAAGCCAAGAAAAAATTGCATGGCTATACAACGAAGGTGGCTTTGGCTATGGTCGTCTTGGCTATTATAGCCAAGCACTGGAGTTGCATCAAAAGTCTTTACCTATCTATGAAAAGGTAAAGGGCAAAAATGCTGTGGATACTGCTACTACCTACAGCAACATGGCTTGGATGTATAAAAATCAAGGCGATTATGCCAAAGCACTGGAATGGTATCAAAAGGCTTTAGATATCAATGAAGAGGTGCGGGGCAAAGACCATCCCGAGACTGCCAATACTTATAACAAGATTGCGAGTGTGTATAGTGACCAAGGCGATTACTCTAAAGCAATGGAATGGAATCAAAAGGCTTTCGATATCCGTGAAAAAGCGCAAGGTGAAGACCATTTGAATATCGCCGCTACCTACAACGATACTGCTCTCGTGTATGATAACCAAGGTAATCACCTGAAGGCACTAGAATGGTATCAAAAGGCTTTAGACATTTATGAAAAAGAGCTAGACTTAGGACACCCCTTTACAGCAACTGTTTACCACAACATGGCTTGCGTGTATCATCACCAAGGCGATTACCCAAAGGCATTGGAATGGTTTCAAAAAGCTTTAGCCATCCGCAAAAAGGTACTTGGTTCAGACCACCCCCACACCCAAAGCACAATCCAATACATCGAAATCACCAAATCCCGCCTCCCCTAGCCTGTCTGTTTTGGCCAAAGGCGATTTTGCCCTACCCCTTGCACTCTCCCCATCCCCATAGTATTATGTACATGTCAACTGGGGCGGGCAATCATTTCCCTTAGAAAGCATCTTTCGCTGCTTTCTTCCCAGGCATTAAAAAAGTACCACGGCGGGCATATGGTGCTGTAACACCATACACCGTCATGTAGGAGACAATTTTCACCCAACCTACGTAACACAGAATAATCTGCCACCGCTGTACATCCTTTAGTTTACACCATTCTCTCCACATCTTCAATACATGCGGCATTTTGGCAGTAAGCTGTCTTATTTGTGTTAGCCTGTAAATTACAAGGCACGTAGGACGTTGGTGCAATCACCAACATGGGTTTTCCCTCCTACGTGCCTTTTTTGTATTCAGCAAGCTTGTCCCGGTTGATAGATAATAATCTTAGTTGAAAACAGTCGAAAGCGAGACCGAAACCTGCGGATTCAGGCAGGTCTTCGGCGAAGCTTTCGACCGATTTTCAACTTGATTATTATAATTTTAAAAAAGGAGCTGTTTTTATGTCTTACACAAGCATCGCAACCGTAGACGAGCTTGGGCGTGTGCTGTTGCCCGCACCGGTGCGCAAAAGGGTTGGCTGGCGAGTCGGTACAAAACTGGAGGTACATACTAACCTTGGCAACACCGTAACCCTAAGCATATTCCAAGTGTCGCAAGAGGATATTTGCAACATTTGCGAAAGCGACGAAACCGTAGCCATGACAAAGGGTTTTAAAATTTGCGCAAACTGTTTGCAAGCGTTTAATGAAGCAGTCGACTAAAAATCTAAATCGCTATGCGATGCCAGCCGTGTCAACAACAGCAATAGCTCGCCGTCATTTTCCTTGCTGTATACCAGCAGCCAATCGGGCGATACATGGCATTCTCTAAACCCGTTCCAATCCCCGGTAAGGGCATGGTCTCGGTGCTTTGCAGGCAAAGGTCTGTCGTTAGCCAGTTCGTCAATTATCCAATTTACCAAAGCCATGTCCTTACCTTGTTTTAATGACCTGCGGTAATCTTTTTTAAATTTGGAAGAGTACCTAATGTCCCGTTTGTTCTCAGTCATCACCTTCACCGCTTAGCAAGTCGTCTATTAAGCCCTGGGTTGTTTTAAATGTTTTTGCGGTGGGGTCTTTCATTAGCCGCTTGGCTTCTGCCAATGCCGCCAGCGATTCGGGGCTGCTGTAAAATGCATCGTAGGGCTTTAGCTCAAACGGAATAGCCTGTTCTCTCACTGCCTGCCGAAAAAACACATTAATAGCAGATGACATGTTTAAGCCAATTCTGTTGAATAAAGATTCTGCTTCTCTTTTTATATCTTCGTCTATGCGGATGGTTAAATTGGTTTGCGCCATGGCTATACCACCTTTCTGTTTTGCATTGTACTTTATAGTATGTGCGTTGTAAATAAATTCTAGTGCAAATTAAAAGAGATTGACTAAAAATCTAGCCGTTTGTTATAGTTGGGTATGTTCAACTGAAAGGTGATGACGCGAACCAATGAACCCCAGGACCCCTAACATAAAAATAACAGGCGCACGAGTACACAACCTTAAAAATATCGACATACAAATCCCCAAAAACAAGCTTACGGTCATTACCGGCGTGTCCGGCAGCGGCAAGTCTAGCCTTGCTTTTGATACGCTTTACGAAGAAGGCAAGCGGCGATACCTGATGTTTTCTAACACGCAATTTATGGTGGATAATGTCCCCACGTTCGAAAGTATCACAGGGCTTTCGCCAACCGTTGCGGTAGAGCAGCGTATTACACGGCAGTCTAACCCCCGCAGTACCGTTGGAACACGCACAAAAATAAGCACCATGTTTGCGGCGTTGTTTGCAACATATGGCAGCCGCTCGCCCCAATACAACGATGGCGAGCCGCTTTCCATGGAGATGTTCCAAAAAAATTCGCCCAAAGGCATGTGCGTGCGCTGCTTGGGCGCAGGCACGACGCACATGGTGGACGAAGAAGGCTTGTTCCGTGATAAAGCAAAATCTATCATCGGTCTTTTTGGCGAATCCCTTGGCGGGGAGAGCAAGCGTAATACACGGGGGCATCAATATCACAGCGGGCATTTTAACGATTTTTGCAAAGTGTACGGCCTTTCCCCTGCTCAATCTATCGGCTCGTTAAGTGAAGAGGCATTTTCCATATATAAGTATGGCGGGAGCGGCGATACACGGTTTAACGGGCTAATCCCGTGGATTATCCACCTGTACCAATGGAGCTTGCGCCAAAAGAAAAAGAATTGGTCTACCTTGTCCGATTACGTTATGTTAGTTCCATGCCCTAAGTGCGGGGGCGCAGGGATTGGCGAGCAAGCAGCACATACCACCATAATGGGCAAAACCATTGCCGAGCTGGAAAATATGTATATCAGCGATTTGTGCCAATACCTCAAACAAGACAAGCTATCCGGCACAAAGCTGCTGGAAGAAATTCTTATTAAGCTGGAATGCATGGTTGATGTCGGGCTTCACCACTTGTCGCTTTCTCGCCCGTTGCCCACGTTGTCCGGTGGAGAAATACAACGGCTGTTTCTTGCAAGCTATATTATTGCGGAAATGGATTCGATTATATTTGTGTTTGACGAACCCACAATCGGCTTACACGAAGTCGAAAAGCAAAAGCTGATTGATATAATCCAAAATTTAATTAACCGTGGCAACACCGTTGTTGCCGTAGAGCATGACGTCAATTTTATGCAAGCCGCCGATTATATTATCGACCTTGGTCCACATGCAGGCGAATACGGCGGCGAACGTATTTTCCAAGGCAGCTATGCAGATTTTATTAAGTGTAGTCATTCGCTTACTGCGCCTTATTTATCCGGCGGTCTGTCGTTACCTGCAAAAACGGACTACAAGCCGATTGATAAAACCAAAATTTTGCGGTTGGAAAATTGCGGCATTCATAATTTGCGTAATGTTGCTGTTGATATTCCGCTGGGGTTGCTTGTTGGCGTTGCCGGTGTGTCCGGTAGCGGAAAGTCGAGCCTTATAACCGACACACTTGTGCCTAAGTTAAAGGAAGTGCTTAATACGGTTATTGACGAAAACAGCGATGCAGAAGAAGCGGTTGTTTCGCCGGATGCTAAAATAACGGGCTTCGAACATATCAAAAAATGCTTGATAATAGACCAAAAACCCATCGGGCGCAGCCGTACATCTTGCCCCGCAACATACACGGGTATTTTTGACAAAGTGCGCAAAATATTTGCCGATTCGCCACAGGCGGAGGCAAATGGGTTTACGCCCGGTATGTTTTCCACTAATTCCGAAGGCAAATGCCGTAGATGTAATGGCGACGGTGTTATCCATTATCATGTGGGCTTTGGCAATTTTATTCATGTAGACTGCGAAGACTGCGGTGGCACGGGCTTTAGACCGGAATCCATGACAATAGAAGTGGATGGCAAAAACATAAAAAATATCCTTGAAATGAGCATTGCAAGTGCAACCGAATATTTCAAAGATAAAAACAAAGCCGGTTATCGCATGTTGCAAACGCTTAACCGTGTGGGGCTTGGCTACATGTCGCTTGGGCAGAAAACGCCCACTATTTCCGGCGGCGAAGCGCAGCGTATTAAACTGGCAAAAGAACTTGGCAAGTCGGGCAGCGGTAAAAACAATGTCTATATATTGGACGAGCCAACCACGGGGCTTTCTTTTTCCGATAGCGAAAAGTTGATACATTTAATGCAGGAGCTCGTAGATAGCGGCAACACAGTTATTGTTACCGAGCATGACCCTGCCGTACTTGCCAATTGTGACTATATTATAGAAATGGGGCCGGGTGGCGGTAGTGATGGCGGGTATGTGCTTGCCGCCGGTACGCCTGCGGAGTTAAAGCTTAGCCAACAGTCAATCATAGGGTGGTATCTAAAATGAGTGCAGTTAATTACGAATTTTTAAGCCAGCTGGACGACTATATCAAAATAAATCGATACCGCTTGGTAAATGCAATAGTCGTTTACGAAAATGATGCGTTGGTTTTCGAGCGGTTTTACAACAAATTTAACGAGAATGCTGTAAACCCCCTCTGCTCCACTTGGAAAAGCATTCTATCCCTTACGCTTGGCATTTGTTTGGACAAAGGAATTATTAAAAGTGTTGATGAACCTATTAGCCGTTACCTGCCGCAGTTTGCGCAAAATATACATCCATGGCACAGGTTTATCACAATCCGTCATTTGCTAACCATGTCGTCGGGCATTCATTTTGTGGGCGGGGTACATTATCATTGCCCCATGATGGAGCAAATGCGAAGGTCTAGCGACTGGCTTGCACATATCGCCGATGTACAAATGAAAGCCCCACCCGGAACATTGTTCCTGTATAAAGAGTGGGATGTAATTTTGCTTTCGGCGTTGATAGGAAAAGCCTGTGGAGGTTTAGCTTGGGATGTTGTATGGGAATATCTATACAAGCCGCTGGGCATAATTAACGAAAAATGGCTGCTTCAACGCAAATGTCCCTTAAATTACAATGTGGACTTTGACGGCGACAACGACGATAAAATGACCGCAAAAAATATGGCAAAAATAGGACGGCTGATGTCAAACAGCGGTATTTGGGAGGGCGAGCGTATTGTTTCGGAAGCATTTATCAACGATTCTATTCAGCCATCACAAGCCGATGCAGGGTATGGTTATCTTTGGTGGCTTTCCGACAAGGGGTATCACGCAAGGGGTTTTGGCGGGCAGGAGATAAATGTTTATCCCGACAAAAACGTAGTCGCGGTGGTGCAAGCGACTGTTACATCTTCAAGCAAATTTTATTCCGACATTTGCGATAATATCATTGCGCCCAACCCCAAACTATGATATCCTTCACCCGTTTAAGATAGTCGAAAATTGGAAGAAGGTTCTGCCATGTTACGATTAACCCAAAAAATCAAGCCGAGCTAATGATATTTGATTTGCCAAATATCGTTGCTCGGTTTTTTTATATATTAAGAAGGAGCGATTATAATGTCAAAAAAACTCAGCTACCCCAAAATGGCGTTGTTCGGCTTGCAACACATGTTTGCAATGTTTGGGGCAACAATACTTGTGCCGCTGCTTAGCGGGCTTAGCGTACAAGTTACGCTTGTAGGTGCAGGTATCGGTACGCTTATTTTCCACTTTTTTGCCAAGGGCAAAGTACCCGCATTTTTGGGTTCGTCCTTTGCATTCCTTGTTGGTATCAGGCTCATTACCGACCCCACTGCGGGGATATTCTCGGCAGTGGTTCAGGAAGACGGTATTCTGCTGCAAGGCGCATTAAACGGATTTATGGCGGGCGACTTGCTCACCGCAACACAGTTCCGTGACGCTACGCTTGCTTATGCAACCGGCGGCATTTTAGTATCCGGGCTTGTATACCTCATTTTTGCGGGCATTATAAAACTGGTGGGCGTTAAACGGTTTATGACGGTCGTACCTCCAATCGTTACCGCTCCAACGGTTATCCTTATCGGTATCATGCTTGCGCCGTTCGCCATAAGCCAATCGGCAGAAAATATGATACTTGCTATCGCAACCTTGGCATTTGTTATCATCGCATCTTCTTGGGGCAAGGGCATGTTAAAAATTATCCCGATACTCATTGGTATCGGCGGGGCTTACTTGCTTGCGGTTATTATGCACAACTTTACCGGGCTAACCAATGCAGACGGCAGCGAAATAATCAACTTTGCATATGCGCAAGAAAGAGTAGGCACAGGCATTGTTGGGCTTCCACCGTTTATGCTTCCTCGTTTTAATGTCGTAGCCATTCTTATTATGATACCGTTTGCGCTTGCCACTATTGCCGAACATATCGGCGATATGGTTGCACTCGGCAGCATTACAGGCGAAGATTTTGTAGAAGAACCGGGTCTAAGCCGTACGCTTATGGGCGACGGCGTGGCAAGCTGCTTCTCCGGGCTTATTGGCGCACCGGCAAGCACCACCTACGGCGAAAATGTTGGCGTGGTGGCACTTACTCGTATCTTTAACCCAAGGGTTGTGCAAATTGGGGCGATATTTGCGGTGGTGTTGGCGTTCTCCCCAATTTTTGCTGCGGTTATATATTCTATTCCAAACGCCATAATAGGTGGGGCATCGTTTATGCTGTACGGCATGATAGCCGCCGTTGGTGTACGCAACCTTGTAGAAGCTAAGGTAGACATGGCACGCACCAAAAATTTAACCGTTATTGCGGTCATGCTTGTAACAGGGCTTGGTTTGCGCTTTGGCCCTGCAATTACGTTTACAATAGGTTCTACCAATGTGCCGGTGGATCGTTTGGGCGTGGCAATCGCTGTAGTGCTTGGCGTTATATTAAATGTAATTTTACCGGATAAAGCACCGGCAGAAGCGGTAAAATAATGGAGATACGTTTGCAAAAATGGCTTGCCATGGCAGGTGTGGCTTCCCGCCGCAAGGCAGAAGACATGATTGCCGCCGGGCGTGTGAGCTTAAACGGCACGGTGGCAACCGAGCTTGGCACAAAAGCCGATACAGAAATGGATACCGTTGCCGTAGACGGTAAGCAAGTGGAAATTGTTAATAAAAAAGTCTATATCATGCTTAACAAGCCCGAAGGTGCTGTAACCACGGTTACAGACACGCACGGCCGCCCAACGGTTATGGATTTTGTACCCGACGATATTCGCCTGTTCCCCGTGGGCAGGCTGGATGCAGACACCAGTGGGCTGCTGCTGCTAACCAACGATGGCGACTGGGCAGACAAGCTAACACACCCACGCCACCAAATAAAAAAGACTTATGTGGCAATCGTAAAAGGTGTACCCACGGCAAAAGAACTGGGCGAATTCCGTCAAGGGCTTATTATAGAACCCGGCGAAAAGAAAACCGCCCCCGCAGAAATTAGGGTAGAAGAACGCCAGCCCATACCCGGCACAAAGTTCCAAAACGCAAAACTCCGCATAACCATCCACGAGGGGCGCAACCGCCAAGTGCGTAAAATGTGCGAAGTTATCGGGCATAAGGTTATCAACCTAAAGCGGGTAGAATTCGCCGGGCTAAAACTTGGCCCGTTGGAAAAAGGTAAGTGGCGTAATTTGACAGGAAAAGAGCTAAAAATGTTATAATATAACCAACAAAGGAGGCTTCATAATATGAAAAAAAGATTTACAGCATTAGTAATGGCGGTAATACTTGCACTTGCCACATTTGTGCCTGTACTTGCCGCACCGTCCGACTGGGCAGAGGAGTACGTACAAGAAGCAATTGAACTGGGCATTGTGCCATCTACATTGCAATCCAATTTCTACCGCCCAACCACTCGTGCCGAGTTTGCGGCATTGGCAGTAGCCCTGTACGAAAACCAGCGCGGCACCATAACCGGGCGGGAAAGTTTTATCGATACCAACAGCATAGCCGTGGGCAAGGCTGCCTACATTGGTATTGTGCAGGGTGTTGGCGACAACCGCTTTAATCCGTACGGTGTTTTAACCCGTGAGCAAGCAGCGGTACTTGTGGCTCGCCTCGCAGACGCTTTGGGGCAGCCGTTGCCGGAACAAGCGCCAACTTTTGCCGACAATAACCAAATATCCGACTGGGCGTTGGTAGGCGTTGGACAAGCTCAGGCTGCTACTATCATGGGTGGTGTTGGCGACAACAGGTTCGACCCTCGTGGTTCTTACACACGTGAGCAAAGTATCGTTACTATGATGCGCTTGTACAATTTAATCGTTTACAGAGAGTTTGATATCGGTATAACCGACCCACCGCCTACAGGCCTGGATACCACACCGGATGACCCGCCGGCAGCAGCGGTGTTTACTATTCAGCCTGCAAGCAGCATTACAATACCCAACCGCAGGCTTACTGTACAAGAGCGTCAAGAATGGATAGACGAATACATGGAAATGGGCGGCGCAACTGCATTTGAGCTGGAAGTCGTTCGCCTTGTCAATGTAGAGCGGGTTGCACAGGGTTTAAATCCTGTGGAGTTGTGCCACACATTAATGCTTGCGGCAAGGTTTTATGCTCAAACAATGGCAAACCTAAACACAACCCTCGGCCACAGAGAAGGCCCTTACGGCGGCTCGTTTGAAACTGCAGACGCTTTTGGCGATAGAATGGTTGGACTAAGAGCAGCCAACGGTATTGCCGGACGCTGGACACCTGCGGACGCCGTGCAAGGCTGGATGGATTCTCCGGGGCATAGAGCAAATATACTAAACCCAAATATCACCCGCATGGGTACAGGCTTCCACTTAGGTGGGCAGTGGGGCGTGTTTGGATATCAGTTGTTTGGCGGTGGAGATGCAACTCCGCAGCCGTAGATAGATAGCCCCCGGAAAGAAATTTACCTTTCACTTAGAAATCGTATGATAATTGAGAAAATCGCTCAATTCTAATACGAGAATCGTTCAAGGCTAAAATTCTTTCCGGGGGCTGTTCTCTTTCCATAGTGCGTTGCTATACAAAAAAAGCTGTATGACTAGGGTTAGCCCTAACTATACAGCCTTTTTTGTTTGCTAGGAAATATATATGGTTATATTTTCATAATCCCAGTTTATTTCAATATCCAGTAACTGCGCCATAAACTGTAGCGGTAGCAGTATTCTGTCGTTGCGTATTACAGGCATTCCCATTCCGTCCGGCAGTAGGTTGTCCGCTGCCAATAATATCGTGTCGATATCTTCACGGGTTATTGTCGCCGTGCGGCTTTTTTCGTTCCATTCCACTTCAAAGCCAAGGGCTTCTGCAATGGCACGTAGCGGCAACATCAGGCGGTTATACTCGGTATCTACAAACGGGTGAACATCATTGATGCGCTCTGCGCCGTTTATGTTAATAACAGAGCTGCCGACCACAAGCGTAATGGTAGGTATTTCTACATCTTCGCCTGCTTCGGAACTGACAATAAACGTGCCAAATTCCGATGTTGTAAATGTTATGGTGCTGTCCTCATTAACTATAAAGCGTAGCGGAATTAACGCTCCATCTTCCGTTATCATCCATACCGATTGTGGCGTTTCGTCTTGGTAAGGTATGGTTATAGTCATTGTGCCGTCAATATAGGCGATATCTCTTGCGCCGGAAGATGCGGTAATTCTGTACATAGTTTCGTTAGGCAGCATCGTACGAGTGTTAAAGGATATTGTTATTTCTCTGCCAAAGGCTTGCTCGCCTAAGGATACTGCTGCGTCTGCGTCAAAATTAATTGAGCCTACAGGCAGCAATATTTCTATAGCAATTGCTTCGTCAGAAAGCCGTCTTACCGCATTTCTTGGAAGTGTTACATCTGTCATGTCAATGTTACGGATGCGGGTTAGGTCAAAGCTTGCGGTGCTTATATCATCTTCTATAAGTTCGGTAACCAAATGTGCGGGCAATTCTACAGTTACATTTCCATCTTGGTTTCTTCCTATTGTAGAGTAGTCACCATCGTTTATAGGAATGCTTATTGGCGGTGCAGGAGGAGGTGCTGTAACGCCGCCACCTGCTTGAGGCGATGCGCCTGCGCCCGAGCCTGGAGGAGTAGGTGGCTGTGGTGTAAGTACAGGGGGCGGGCTTCCCGGTTGAGTAACGGTAAACGTTACATTTATGGATTGTGCAACAACATCAGAGGCAGTAGTCGGCTCTACAGTAATGGTTGCAGTATGCGTTCCAACCCCAAGCCCTGAAACCGGAGAAACTTCAAACAGTGCTGTTCCTCCCGGCAATAGGTTAGAAAGCGTTGCATTGTTTACCGTAAACCTATCTGCATTTGTGCCGGACAGGACAATTGAAATCGCGCCTGTTTCTGCATCGCCAATGTTTTTTACCTGTATCTGCTGCGTTGGCAGCGTTGTATAGCCAAGCACCATAGCTGAGAACACATGTGTTCCCGCCGGATTAAGCTCAATAATACCAAAATCGTCACTTGGGTCGCCAAATACTGCAAGCACTTCTACGTCGGTATTAGGCATTGTAAAGGTAGTAATACAGTCGGTTACAGAACCTAGGCTAACGCCGCCTCTTACAACACTCCAGCCAATAAACACATTTCCAAGGTCAGGTTCTGCTTCTAATTCAATTATTTCACCCTGTGTTGCTTGGGTTGGAATAGCGGATGCAGTTCCGTTGCCCTGTGTGCTAACAGTTATGTTGTGCGGGGTTGGCGGTATGTTTATGAGTGCAAACGTGACGTTTATGGTGATGTTTGTGATTCCTACGGTTACGCTGCGTGTAGTATCGGTTTCATTGCCGGTTAGCGTGCCGCCGGCTATCGCCCAGCTTTCAATCTGATATCCTAGCCCCGGTGTGGCTGTAAAGTTAATTGTAACGCCTTCCAATACACCTGTTCCGGAACTTACAGGGGTTGTTCCGGCTATAGCGGTAAGCGTACCGTTGCCGGTGGTAGCAAAAGTGATAGTGTATTGTGGCGGAGGTCCGGAGGATGTAGGCTCAAATGTTACGGTTACAGAAATGTTTTCTGCTCCCACCAGCGTAGAGCGTGTATTAGCCGTTCCACCACCGGAAAGCGTGCTGCCGGTTATGCTCCAGCTTGCAACAGTGTAACCATTAGCCGGTGCAGCGGAAAATGTAACGGTATTGCTTTGTGCAGTAGTACCGCCTGTTGTTAGGGCGCTCGAACCGACAGCGGCGGTAAGCGTGCCTTGCCCACTTGCAACAGAGAATGTAATGGTGCGTTGGTTAGCCGGAATTTGTTCAAAAGTAACGGAAACAGTAATGTTATCATTTCCAACAGTGATGCCACGTTCGGTAGCGGTTGAATTACCAGATAATGTTCCACCGGATTCAGTCCAGCTTGCAACTCTATAGCCATAAGCCGGTGCGGCGGTAAACGTAACAGTGCTACCTTGTGCGGTAGTTCCGCCGGAAGTTATTGAATCAGCTCCAACAGCAGCGGTAAGCGTGCCTTGCCCACCGGCAACAGAGAATGTAATGGTGCGCTGAGTAGCCGGAATTTGTTCAAAAGTAACGGAAACAGTGATGTTATCAGCTCCAACAGTGATGCCACGTTCGGTAGCGGTTGAATTACCAGATAATGTTCCGCCGGATTCAGTCCAGCTTGCAACTCTGTAGCCGTAAGCCGGTGCAGCGGTAAAAGTAACGGTGTTGCCTTGGGCGGTAGTTCCGCCTGTAGTTATTGAATCAGCTCCAACAGCGGCGGTAAGTGTGCCTTGCCCGGCGGCAACAGAGAATGTAATGGTGCGTTGGTTAGCCGGAATTTGTTCAAAAGTAACGGAAACAGTAATGTTGTC
>Ga0131853_10019030_pt1 | contig 12498 bp, 17 predicted proteins | sample TergutLab28metaG_FD_92764 | JGI IMG/M metagenome (GOLD analysis project Ga0131853, IMG submission 92764) | Labiotermes labralis P1 segment gut microbial communities from Petit-Saut dam, French Guiana - Lab288 P1 (version 2) (version 2) | ecosystem: Host-associated > Arthropoda: Insects >...
AATCATGTGTATGAGAATGGAACACCTGGTGTTTTTGGACATCGTGTCCTTCCTTCCCTTCCCTCTGCGCAGGCCGCCCGAGGCTTTCGGCCTGACGGTCACCATATCGTGGTACCCTCACTACTTTAACACCGAGGAAAATCTAGATTACATAGGATCCATTCCAGACGTTTCGTACTATGGGGTGAATGAAATGGGTGAAGGGGAGAGGAGTGAGTTTCTCGAATGGTACGAGACGCAGGAGCCCCCGTTCGAAAACAGGAGTGTTCTGGAAGAATAGTGTCAAGATGACGTTACGGTCTTAAGGCAGGCGTGCCGAGTGTTTCGGCGAGAATTCATGCAAATAGGGGATTCGGACGTTTTTCTCGAGTAGATAACTTTCGCATCGGCATGCAATAAGGTCCTGCGTAAACGTTTCCTGGAGCCCGATACTATAGGCCTTATTCCTAGAGGAGGGTACACGAGTAACAAAAACTACAGTAAGAAGGGAAAGATATGGATGCTGCATATGGAGGATACGGACGGTGGAGAAATAATGCACGGTCGCAACGGTCGCGAATACAATGTACGCGATAGCCCCACTTTAGTGTAGACAGTTACTGCCCCGAGACTCGAACAATATACGAGTTCTTTGAATGGTATTTTCACGGTCATACGTGTCAACACTTCCGTGACGTCATCCCTAAGATTGGCTATACACTAGCGGAACGGTATAAGCGGACGATGTCGCGCCTGGAACAGATAACGCGATCGGGTTATCTGGTCAATGTCGAATGGGAATGCGATTTTGAAGAGTCAGGTATTGTGAAACAGAAACCCCAACTGCTCACGCATCCCATAGTACAGAAGATTCCGCTTCGTACCATTGATTCCCTGTACGATAGTCAAACCGAGGCCATGTGTCTCTACCGTAAAGCGAGGGAAATAGAAACCAATCAATATGTCGATGTCATGAGTCTCTATCCATTCATATGCAAGTACTTTAAGTTCCCTATAGGTCATCCAATCATTCACGTGGGCGATGCATGTAGGGACATAGAAGCATGCCTATGAATGGAGGGTCTAATCAGATGTTCGATTGTTCCGCCAGACAAGTTATACCATTCCGTCCTTCCCTAAGGGTATAATAATAAACTCATATTCTGTCTGTGTAGAACATGCGTTCGCACCTCCAGTGCGAAATGTACGCATACAGAGGATGAGGATCGCGCACTCACGGGTACCTGGGTAGTGGATAAAGTTAGGTTGGCTGTACAGAAAGATATAGGATAATCGAGATCCATGAGGTATAAGAGTATCATCTGACCGAATACAACCCCGAAACAGGAGAGGGCGGACATTTCGTGAACTACATTTATACGTTCCTGAAATTGAAACCCGAAGATAGCGGTTATCGCGGCTGGGTTCGAAGCCCCGAGGACGAGGATCGTTGTGTAGAATCGTTCTGGCAGAGCGAAGGCATAAGATTGGATAGGGAGTGTATCAGGTTTAACGCCACGAAACGGGGTCTGGCCAAACTCTGCCTCAACTTGATGTGGGGAAATTTGACGGAGAGGAACTTCCGGACTATAAATAAGATAATCACCGAACCCAAAGAACTCTATGGTTTTTTGGCCACGCCCGGCATCGAGGTAGCGAACCTCGTTTTTTACAGCGACGACGTAGTCTGGCTCTCGTGGAAGCGCGGGGCAGAGGAAGACGTGCCAAGTTAACGTCTTACCAATAAGGTCATAGGCGCTTACTTCACTGCAGGGGCGAGGATTCATCTTTATCGCTATCTGGACTGGCTGCGAGAGAATGCCATGTATTGCGATACAGACTCGTTGATATATATTCAGCCGCGGGATGAACCCGCCCTTATTGAAACGGGCGACATACTGGGGGTCATGACCTCCGAATTGCGCCCCCTGAATTTATATCAGAATTTGCGAGTGGTGAGACCAAAAACTACGCGTACATGGTTATGACAGGCGGGTCTGGTGAAAAGAAACAGTTTGTAAAGTTTGGGGCATATCTCTAAATTACAATGAATCGAAATTGGTTAATTTTGAACTATCAAGGACATTATTTTGAGGTCAGGGGACGAACCCCAAACTGTAGTAAATGTCCACACAGAGAAGAAAATTAAACGGAAGAGGAAGGGGGAAGGATTAGTCTTAATAGTCACCGAACCGAAAGAAAATATCTATAGGATTTCATTTTTCAAGGAACGGCGACTAGGCGAACACACGTCCGTCCCGTTCGGGTATAAATAGGAGGGGTTACTTGCGGAGAGGTGTTCCATTTTAGCCTGCCTATTCATGAGTGATGACCTTAAATTTAAGCATCCGTTCACGTGCATAATAAGTGGACCTAGCTGATCTTGCAAATCGTCGTTCTGCGTACGGTTCCTGCAGAAACTCGACGCCCTGTGTACGGAACGAGATTTCAACGGCGGGGTGATCTGGTGCTATAGCGAGAAGACTGCGGTCCCCTCGCTCAAAGTACTGCCGAAGAGGGACGTAATTAACGAGGACGTCCCGACAGACTTTGCAAACGCTCGCGGCAGACCGTGCCTCGTGATCCTCCACGATCTGTTGAACGACGTCTATTCCAAGCAAGTGTGTGACCTGTTTACGAAAGGCAGCCATCACAGAAACATCTGCGTCATTCTGATCACACAGAACCTCTTTCACCAGGGTCGTTTTTGTAGGGACATTTCTGTAAATGCGAAATATCTGGTCCTATTAAAAAACGTCAGGGATAAGAATCACTTCATATTTTTGGCCCGTCATATTTACCCCGAAAGCAGTGCTAGTCTCTACAAGGCCTACCTGGACGCTACTCAACGATCCCACGGGGATCTATTTGTAGATCTGTCACAGGATACCGATGATCGCCTGCGTTTTCGAACCGATATATTCCCGACAGGACAGACCATCGTCTACACGCCGATAAGTGACGAAGCGAGTGAAATCGAATTATACGCCCTTCACGTACTCAAGACGGCCGAACCGAAACTGCGTAAGGCCATAATCTGTAACTGTAAGAAGGATCTCTTGAATAGCATAAGCGAGTGCATCCTTAATATCTTGAACGGAAACGTCAATTTGACAGGTTGTAACACGCGTAAATTGCGAAACACAAGGCCACACTTCGCAAAGTGGCCGACAGGCGAGTTCGTCTATTTACCAAGAAGAAGATCATAGTTCAACGGGGCGGATTCCCGCTCCCACTGCCCAGCGCCGTTCTGCTCGCAATCGCCAGCCTAATCGTTTCCTCTTCTTCGAAATAATGTTACGTAAAATATATCTCGTTTCGGCCGAAATGTTTTCCAGAGAGGCCAGAAAAAACATCCACCTGATGTTTCGGCCGAAAAGGCCTCAAAAGAGTCTCCACATTCTCCTCCGTCGAAGAAGAATAAGAAGAAGAACAAGACGCTAATAATCGAAAAGCAGCACCACTACGACGAAAGGGTTAAATTTCGTAAAGAGATGGGAGAGGCCGATATCAAACGCAAGACGCGTATGAAAGCGATCGCGGATTTTCTACAGAAAGTCTTACCAGAACCCTCTTCCCCCCGTACTGAAACTCTCGTGAAGAAGAAGAAGAAACAGCCGCCGCCGCCGCCTCTGCCATCGCGACATTTCGATGTCGGGACGCAGACGGAGCATTTCGCCATACCCTTCACTTCAGCGGTATACGAGACGCCTAAGCCGAGGTTCACTTTCGGAGAGCTCAGTGACGACGACGACAATGATGATGGTGATGATAATGATGTTTTTGTCAAGGGAGATGCACGGGCTTTCGGTAGGGAGAATGTCGGCCCCACAGCCTGTCCGTACATATTGCCATAAATCTAAAAACTCTGCCGCCGCCATCTCGACACTCGATACGGGATCAGAAAAGACAGTGACACGTTCAAGATAGGCGATTCCACAGTGCTCGTTGATACCGATAGCGATATCACGATTAACGGAAAAGAATTTAGAGGGACGAAGGGATTGTGGGAGCTGTTGACGCGCAAGAGTGTGGATCGAAGGAAAATCCCTACAGACGATCTGAAAAATTATAAGAAACTATTGGAGCTGACTAAAGCTAATTTGACCGACCACCAGCCCGGCGCCGACATACAGATAATGCGAGGATCTAAATATCGTGATGTCATTCCTCGCCTCTTCCCGCATATCAGGCGACGAGGTATTGAAACAGCGTTACGTCGCCGGTGGGAAAAGTACTGATGGCCACCGCCGCCGCCGCTGGTTTATTGTGCTATGATCCCGGCAGACCGACGGCGTTTTCGACCCTGCGAAAACTCGGTGTGGCGGTGAAGAAGAATAATTAGCTGGAAGATATCAGGGACTGGCTAGAGAAGCAGGATGCTTACACACTTCACCGACCGATCAGGAAGCGTTTCGCGCGCAATCCACATACGATAAATAACGTGATGTCGTCTGGGAATGCGACCTGGTCGACGTCCGGGCTCTCGGCAAATTTAACGATAATTACAAATATATTTTATCCGTCATTGACGTATTTTCCGAATTCCTACATCTGGTCCCTCCGACGTCAAAGACAGGTACAGCCGTTGCGTCGGCAATTATATCCATATTCGAAGATTCACGTCTGAGTGCAATAGACAAGGGCAAAGAATTCTTGAATAAACCCTTCCAAGACATGTTAAAACGCGAGGGCGTGCAGTTTCAGGTGTGTAGGAATCCCGACGTTAAATGTAGCCTCGTAGAACGCGCGCATCGGACGATTCGCAATAGGCTGTAAAAATATTTCACCTACAAAAATATCTACAGGTATATCGACGGTCTCCCAAAATTTGCCAGGGCCTAAAATGACACGATTCACTCGGCGACGGTCATGGACCCGTCGCGAGTGACCGATTCGGACGTCCTCGGGATATGGAAGAAGATGGAGGCCCGGAGACTCGGCGTTCCCGTCGCGAAGGCCACGTTTCGCGTGGGGCAACACGTGCGTATCAGCAAGGAGAAGATGAAGTTTGCCAAGAGCGCCGAGCAGAATTTTGGCACGGAGATATTTCGAATCGCGAATGTGATAGAGAGGCGTTCGCGAACCCTCTACGAATTGGAAGATTTAAACTGGACGCCTATAGAGGATCAGTTCTATCAGGAAGAACTGACCCAAGTTCGCGTCACTAGGCCTACAGTCTATAAGATAGATAAAATATTGAACAAGGGGGTCAGACGCGGGATTTTAGAGTATCTAGTCCGCTGGAGAGGTTATTCAAAAGACTTTGATTCCTGGATCCCCTCGTCGAGCGTGAAAGATGTCCCACGTCTATCCGAAACAATTTTACATGACGTTGTTCAGTAACACCTCGAAGAATCTCTATCCCGACAATACGATCGCCGCATTCACAGCCGAGTTGGCGCGGTCCTTAGAACTGGGTTCTTCCGATAATTGGGAAGTGGATGTATGCGAATTCTCCTTTCCTCCGAACAGTGTGTGTACGTTTAAACTTACGACACTCGTTGGCGACACTACAGGCTTGATATTTTGCGAGCTGATATCGCTTCAGTATGTGGGTAGAGCCCTGGTCCATTGTATGAGAACGTTTATTTATCCGTCACTCTCGGGGCAACACGTGTTCGATAATGTCTACTATCTGCCCGTCGAGAACCGGACGTTAAGAAGTATATGGATAGATATATTGCAATTGACGGGTAAGCCGGTCGAATTCAAAAGTAGCACGACACCTTCAAAGGTGGGCTTACATTTTCGGCGCGTTTCGATATTGTGATATAAAATAGCCTCTTCTTCATCCTTGCAGTACATTTTATGCCTTTTGACCCTCCCGTACGGTACTACCTTCACCACGAAGGTCGCAGCAGGCACGACGGCGTAGGACCCATTTACGCGGCTCCACCCTTTCTTCAGCGGGGCTACGGGATCGGCAGTTTTTTGGCAGAGCTATGGCGAGTGGTTAAACCTGTCCTCTGGAGTGATGGCAAGACTTTGGGGCGATAGACGTTACGTACCGGAGCCCATATCTTGACAGACATCGCCAGATCGACGGACGAAGACCCTCGGGATATAGTCTCGTTCGCTTGAACGAGACGGCTCAAAATATGATCGGTAAGTTGCGGAGACGAGGTCGCAAGCGCAAGGCAGGAGTCGCAAATCGGAGACAAAGGCGGCAAGAAACCGACGATTACAAAAAAGATATCTTCTCCGAATGGGCATAAGTGTGACTGTCGCCGCCAACTATGTCTGTGTGTCTTAGTTCCAAGTTCGCTATATTTGCCCCTAGATCTATACAGACGTCTGTCGCCGAGACGACCGAAGTGACGTACAAGCCCATAGCGTCCGCGGAACAGAGCGATCTAGAATTCCCGATCCCCGCCGATAATGACACATATGTCGAACTAAATATAAAACTATATATTCAGGGAAAACTGTTCAAGGCTGACGGCACAAATTTGGACAATACCGATTTCACTGCGGTGACGAATAATTTCATGCCCTCGCTCTTCAGTCAATGTAGAATCGTCCTAAACGGCGTGACTATAACCCAGGCCACCGAAATCTATAACTTTCGATAATATGTCGAGACCGTATTGACGTACTGTAGTGACGCCTCAGCCACGCATCCGACAAATTTGTTCTGGTGTCTGGATTACGGTGACCTATTGCCCTGCGACCCTACAGTCGCGATGCGAAAAACAATTTTCATCACGCGATGGAACAAGATCTAAGAGGTCCAACTATACGGTCGGATCCACAGCGACATATGTAACGTACCGCTATACCTAGTCCAGGTTGTCCGAATTCAGATCAAACTCACAAAGTCCAAGCCGAGTTTCTACCTGTTGAAAAAATATGCGGAAACAAAAACGGTCTTCAAGTTTCTCGACGCCCAACGTTTGGTCAACGTTGTCAGACCCAGTCCGTCGCTCCTGTTGGCGCACAATATTCCTCTATGAAAGGGCTCTCTCGCACGCTACAATTACCCCAGAATCGAACTGAATTCTTTCACGTTTTCTAGCGGAGCGCAATCGATTAACATTGACAACGCCGTGTTGGGACCCATCCCAAAACGACTCCTATTCACCATGGTAAAGAACACGTAATTTCTCGGCTCCGTGACGACGAAACCCTATCATTTCCGCCACTACGATCTGAGTTCTTTCGCGCTGAACGTGAACGGCAAACAGATACCGACCGAAGGTCTGTCTCTGGGCATGGACCACGGGAAGACGTCAGTCTTGGTGTACAGGACCCTCTTTGAGGGTTCGGGCATTCACCACTCGAACTCGGGTCTCCAGATAACTCACGACATGTATATAAACGGCTATTTCATGCTATATTTCGATATGACACCCGATCGAGCCGCCTCTGAGGGACATACGTCACACCCTGATGATGGCAATATCATAGTCGAATTGAAATTCTGCAAGCCGTTACCCGAACCCATCACGTGTATATTCTATATCGAATACGATAATTCGGTTCGCGTAGATATCTAGCGAACGGTCATGATGGATTTTTTAATAAAACATGAACACGACGCAGATGTTGTGTACGTTGAAGGACGTGAGATCGTTCTTGGGAGTCTTCCCCTCCGATATGTTGCCTCGCTTCGTCACGCAATCTTGCACGGTTATAATCAACGCCGATCCTCACACGGAGAAAGCTAAACACTGGCTAGCCTACATTTTCTACCGAAATTCTCAAGTGCCTATTTTTTCGATTCTTATGGTATCGTACCGCTCTTCTCCGACATAGTGGCCTTCATACGATGTAACTGTACCGTCTGGGATTATAACAGGAGACAACTGCAGGGACTGGCGAGTAATATCTGCGGCAACTCTTGCTGTCTTTTCGCCCTCTACAAGGACCGGGGTTCACCGTCAAACAATTCGTCGGGCAATTCGACGGTGCGTCATCAGCTGCAGCAGACTGACAGATCGTCCCGAGCCTTCGCTTCCGAATTCGGGTCGCCGCGGCGAGTTAACGGCGGCGGTGGCGGCGGCGGGCAATGCAGCTCCAGCTTTCTATAAAATGTAGGTAGTTAATCGTAGTTTCGTCATTCTCAGCTATGTCGACCACCGATATGGAGGTTGTAACAGATTTCGAATTATTGAGAGGGCGCCAAAATGAGATCGTGGTCAAAGAACTCTCTGTGGCGGTCAAAAACATGGTCGATTCGTTCCGTTTCAAGAGCCCCTATAGCATGACGTCACACGGCCCAGATGAAAACGGGCTCAATTGGGAGGACGGGCACATAGCCTATCACGGTCTGTACTAGGTCGTGAGCGAGGCGTTTTCGGTGTTCGCTCACCACTACTGCTATGGCGTTACGAAACGCAAATTTCTCACCGAACTCCTGGGTCGCCCGATTCTTAACATGCAGGATTTCAACTGTCCTCAGCCCATATCTTTCAATCATACACGCTGGTGGAGCCTGCCTTGTCACAAATTTCCAAACGTCAATTGCGCAACCAAAACTGCGCATTCCCTCTACGATTGGTTGATTTCCACCTGCGGACAAAATCTTATATAAGGTGCCCTAAAGACAGGGCACGTCATTCGTCGAAATTTGTTTCAGCTATTTAAAAACGGAAGCGAGTGATAGGCTGCCCTCGGTCCTCGACGATGACTGCTAGACGACGATAGTCAGATGATACGCCTGCGGCTACGCAGCCTAAACTCGTCAGGCCACCAGAGTTCGACACCTGCAAATTCTACACCGAGGCCGTCAATCTGCTATTCGACCCGAAAAGGGTCCTACTGCACCGCCTATTTTTCATACCAAACTGTACTGAGGCACATTACCATTCTGCACGACGGCATCTACACTGAAGATGGCAGCAAAAAATCTAATCGAATGTCGAACCTTCTTAATAATGTGCACCAAACCGCACCCGGTACTACTGACGGTAGCATTTTAGGAGCTGTTTTACGGCGCTACGAGCATCTATTTTATGGGTTAGAAAGTGAGGAACTAGGGAGTATTAGTCAGGTGGAACGTAGTATAGAAACGGGGGATGCGAGAACTAGAAAGGAAAACCCCTGTAGAATCCCTTATGCTCTGAAGCCAGTTGTGGACGAACATATAGATGAGATGTTGAGAAAGGGGATTATTGAACCAAGTACCCCCCTGGAGTAGCAGCATTGTGTTAGTGCAGAAGAAATCAACGCTGCAACTAAGCCGGATGTGTACCCTATTCCAAATATTGTTGACATTTTGGATTCATTAAGACAAAGTAAAATTTTCTGTGTGCTAGATATGGTTTCGGGTTTTCACCAAATAGCGATAAAACCCAAGCATAAAGGGAAGACTGCATTTTCCTGCCATAGGTGTCATTTCCAATTTGTTAAGATGCCGTTTGGCCTGAATGATGCTCCTGCTACGTACCAATGGTGCATTGATGTAATTTTAATGAGTTTAAAAGGGATAGATTGTTTGGTTACTTAGATGGCATAATATGCTTTTCGACTACCATGGAGGAACATGCAAAGAAGCTACATACTATTTTTGAGAGGTTGGACCCAGCTAACATTAAAATTCAACCTGATAAGTGTGTCTTTGCTACAGACACCGTAGAATACCTGGGGCACATTTGTACACCCTTTAGTATTCGAACAGACCCTAAGAAAATTTGAGCTACTGAAGAATATCCTGTTCCAAAAACAGTACTGTATATCCGGACATTTATTTGTTTCGCAGGATATTATAGATAACATGTTCGGAACTTTGCCGAATTAGCGAAACCATTGACTAATTTAACTAAGAAAAACGCGCTATTTGAATGGGCGGAAGAACATTAGAAAGCTTTTAATGTGCTTAAGAGAAACTTCAGTACAGAGCCTTTGCTAATTTTTCCAGATTTTTTATAACCTTTTATTGTTGCTTGTTACGCTTCGACTAAGACTACTGGAGCCGTTTTGCCACAAGTACGCGAAGAACAGGAAAGACCCGTTGCCTATTGTAGCAGGCAACTAAATTCTGCAGAATCTAAATACAGTGTCACGGAGTTGGAATTGTTAGCTTTTCGTTTGCTACTAAGCAATTTCGGTGCTACCTATACGGTCGTAAGTTCATTGTACATACATATCATAGAGCTTTAAAATGGTTATTGAAGCTCCAAGACCCTAGTTCGAGACTCACAAGGTTGGCTATAAAATTGTTTGAGTATGACTATACAGTCCAGCATCATCCGGGCACCAAGACGCGACACGCCGATGCTCTATCTAGAAGTGTGAACGTAATAGGAAAAGATTTGGTCCTATCGAAAGAGATTATTCGTTGTGAACAGGAAAAAGATGATTTATGTATTAAATATAAAGGGTATGAAAATTTCTGGACTGATGACGGGATATGATATCGCCAGGGACCTAAAGAGCAACCTCATTTTGTGATCCCAGCGACACAGATTCATACAGTGTTGGCAAGTTATCACGAACTACCGTTCACCGCACATCAAGGCGTGAGTAGAATTGTAGGATTTATAAGTAAAAAATGTTGGTGGAAAACACTGAGAGATTATGTTTCGGCGTTTATTAAAAAATATGTTGCCTGTGCGAAAAGAAAGACAGGGCGCAGAGCCATTGCGCCATTAGGAGAAGCCTTAGTAGCTCGAGAATTTCTAGATGTGGTCTCATTGGATGTTGTGGGGCCTTTACCTGTTACTGAAAAGGGAAACAAGTATTTACTTACTTTTAATGATAATTTTACTCGCATTTGTGAAGCAATACCCATTGCGAGACAAGACACAGAAAGAGTTTGTGACGAAAATAATAACTCAGTTCGGGCTGCCGAAGGAACTTTTAACTGATAGAGGGGCGAGTTTTACATCTGCCTTGATAAAAGAGACATGCAAATTGCTTACAAACAAGTAGTTATCATCCTCAGGCTAATAGAGTTTGTGAGAGGATGCGTAAGTTACTGATAGACATGTTGTCACATTTTGTGAGGAAAGATGCTAAGAATTGAGATGAATGCGTCCCTTATGCGATTATAGCGTATCGAGCAATGCCCCATTGCTCTACTAAATATTCCCATATTACCCAGTCTTCGGTAGGGACATGTGGCTTCCGACTGAGGGTGACTGGAATCCTCAATTGAGTAATAAAGATTCAGGAGATAACGAATATGAAGAACACGTGAAATTGTTAACTAAACAGTTACATGAAGCCAACAAAGTGGCTGGACAGCAGTCGAAGTTAAGTCATGAGACGGCTAAGCGATATTATGATCGCCAAGCGAAAATACAACAGTTTAATAAAGGAGAATTTGTGTATATACATGACCACACACATGAACGTTATAAGGCCAGAAAATTTTCATACTAATACAAAGGACCTTTTGAAGCTGAGCGAAAGATTTCCACATTGATTTTTAAAGTACGCATGGGAGATGGGACTTCTGCAATAATACATATAAATAGATTGAAGAGAGCGTACGAGCGAACGAAAGGTAAAAGTGCGTTACCCCTCAGTAACAATTTAAAAGAGAAAGCGAAATTGAAGGATTTTAAAACAATTGCTCCTAGAGAAAACGATGAGATAGAAACAGAGAAGTTGGATGTGGAGATCCCTTCTCATCCGTTGATAAGAAACGTAGAGAATAATGAGTCAGACAGGTCTGACGATGATGCAATTAGTTCGTCACACAGATGTGTGGAAGATACTGAGTGGAATCCAGGATCGTCATATTCCTATGTTATTTGCTGACGATACAAGTATATTCATTACAAGCCATAATAATATTACATTTCAGAGTGATGTGAATATAATTTTTCGCAACTAAATGAATGGTTCAAAGCTAATCTGCTTTTGAATTTTGACAAAACTTATTTCATCCAATTTACTAATAAATTTACATGCACCTCTGACATACAAATTATGTATGAAGATAAATACATTTGTACAGCAATTAAAACAAAATTTCTGGGGCTACTTATTGATAATAATCTCTCTTCAAAAAAAAAAAAAACATTGAATGTATTAAGTCTAAATTAATCTTTTAATATAGAAATCTTACCACTCCCTGCCCAATACATTCTTTATCTCCTTTGGTTTATGATAAGAAATAAGAATCATTTTCTGGTAAATTCTGAGATATATCACATTGACACTAGGCAACAAGCAAATTTTCAACAACCGTCCTTTTAAAAAGATTTGGGTTCCCTGAATCAAAATCTTTGTCTTTCTCTTTTTCTCTCCTTGCTTTTTGGTTTCCTTTGGAATTCCGTTAATTCCAAATTCTCATTTAATCTAGATGATGATCTCTTTCTAGGTTCTGGTGGTCATTAACAGCGAATCAAAGATTAAGGTTAAAAGTCACAAGATTGAGACTCCACCCCCACCAACGCCCAAGAAACTCTGTATAAATGCTATTGTATTAATGCAAAACCAAGATTAACTTCAGTCAGCTAAGGGGCAGAGGTCACTAGAGCGAGTCTTCATTTTTGGCCCCACTTTAATAATATCATCGCTTGCCTGGACTATAATTTCAACTGTACTCCAACTAGACTCAACTGT
>Ga0131853_10019032_pt1 | contig 12497 bp, 10 predicted proteins | sample TergutLab28metaG_FD_92764 | JGI IMG/M metagenome (GOLD analysis project Ga0131853, IMG submission 92764) | Labiotermes labralis P1 segment gut microbial communities from Petit-Saut dam, French Guiana - Lab288 P1 (version 2) (version 2) | ecosystem: Host-associated > Arthropoda: Insects >...
ACCCCCTTTCTTTTTTTAGAGTAAGAACCGTGGAGAGAAGAAAAAAAAAGCGCCTGTCGGGGCGGGGGGGGGGGGGGGGGGGATGCAGGAAGCATTTTACAGAGGTACTATCAAGGCTCCTAGATTTTCACTTGATGAATGCGAACTTCTGGTGCTCTCCATAATATATATACAGGGTGGCACGGATCAGACTGACACATTTCAGATTTGAATATTGCGCTGGCGCGATAGCTTGTTGTGGTTGGCGGGAAGGAGAATGGTAGAGGAGAGAACGCCATTTCGTATGGTCAGTCACAATGGAGCGTTGGAATGTGCAACATGTTACCTGTGTTCATAGTTTTGGTGACATCGCTTGGCCTGCTTGGTTGCCTGACCTTACTGTACTAGATTCTTTCCTGTGGGGGTTCCTGAAAGACCGTGTGTTCCGGAGGCATATCATGACTATTCAAGAACTCAAACAAGCCATTGTTGACAAAGTTGTGGCTAATGATGAGGACCTACGGAGGTGCGTGTATGGCAACTTCCAGACGCGCTTTCAACAATGCATTGATGTAAACGGAGGCCATCTGCCTGATGTTCAGAAAATAAGCTTGTAATCTGTGGGTAATAAATAGCATACTTAGATGTATTTATAGACGGTTTTGCTTATTTTTCCCTGTTTCCATATATTATCTATGACCATTTGAAATGTGTGAGTCAACTCCGCGCCCCCCTGTATTACCAAGAAAATGCACTTCAATGTTTATGATGTATTTTATTCACTATATTCTCACCAATATGTTGTGGCTGCAACAGCAGTTGATATGTGTTGGTGGGAATATAATGAATAAAATACATCATAAACATTGTAGGGTGTTTTGTTAGTTACTTACATATTATGGATCTGATTAATGCATGGAAGATGGAACTTATTCTGATGCTATGTTATGAATAATGTAAAACTAATGATTTCAAGCAAAACACTGACAATGTGGTCATGCTCAGTTGCACTACTGTTGTTTGAATATATAGCAATTGTAGTAATAGAGAAAAGTGAAGCTTTGGAGTTGTATTTTATTGGAATACTGTATTAAAAGAAAAAACACAAACCTCTTTTCAGTGCTGTTTAATTGTAGTCCTTCTGTTTTTCTTGTGGGATTATGGGTAGGCTGTATGTACTCTGGAGATACATGCAGAAATGTCTTCATGTACAGTGTTCAGCATGTTTGTCTGATTTTCATCAGAGGTGAAATGGTTTGACAATTTCTTGCAAAATTCCCTAATATATTTCATGAAAATCTCTTAAGCATTTCTGAAGTAATGAGAGGCATACAAATTGAATTTAGGTTTGCCTGAAAAGAGTGTATTGTGTCTTATTTATGGCTGTAATGTGTATTTTGTTTCTGGGAATATGTAACTAAGTACAAGTAGTCACTTGTGGAATGAAAGGCAACTGAGCATATAGTACACATAAGACTAAGTGATGGGAGGTGTGATTGGAACATTTCAAGACTGGCCACAACATCACAGTGCTGCAGTTAACAGGGAGCTCACCTGTTGGGTGGAGGTAGATTAGAGTCTGTGGAGTCATTTGCTGTTAATATCAGTGTTCTATTACACCTCATTACAAAATGTGACTGCATGTTGTGCCCTCTATGATCTCTGCTCTTTTAGAAAATTGTTTTAAATCACAGTGTGTATGGGTGTACCAAGTTCTGCTTTGAATTAGGCAAAAATGCTATAAAAATATTCCAGATGCTACAGAAACAAAACAAGTTTTCTTTATGGAAGAGGCCGTCATCTCCACACCCAAAGAAAACCAGAGAGGTTCATTTCAGTTTGAAATGCATGCTGATCATTTTTAAAACATGCATAGGACTGTTCATAACAAATTAATTCTGCTGGGGTGAAATGTAAACCAACATTTATATGCAGATATTTTGCGATATCTGTGGGAAGACGTGTGGTGAGAATCACCTGAGAATTACCACACTGGAGATCAGTTTCTCCACCATAACAATGCTCCTGTACATGCCACTCTGTACAGGAATCTGTCATCCTGCAACCTCCACACTCCCCTGATCTAGAACTGAATTTTTTTTATTTAACAAAACTCAAGTTGTCACTGAAGGGAATGAGATTTCATGATACCAACAGAATTCAAGAACTATCATGGGCTACACTTGCAGAATACTGAAAGATAGCAGATGCTACCAAAAGTGGTGCAATCAGTGGGCTCACTGTTATCAACTACAAAGGGACTATTTTGGAGGGATGAGCATGGAATCTCATGTAAGTGGTCTCATTACTGGGGGCGAAAAAAATATTGCCTCAAATTTTTGATCACACTGGGTGAGTGAAGCACAGTTGGAGAAACAAATATGTGTAAACATGAACCATTTCTTGTGAGACACATGATCTAAAACACAATTATTATTAATGTATGGCTGTTCAATATAATTTTTATAGAAGAAAGAAAGAGGGAAATATGTCCCGTTACTCTGCAGCTGAAGGGTGCAGTGTGAAGAAACAAATGAAAGCAGGGTTTTGGGGAAACTGACCTACTAATACATACTTAGTCATGTTGAGTGTGAAGGAATGCCACCAAACTTATACATATCTGAATGGTCATTTCAGTATCCAGAAGCAAGAATCCAAATTGCCTTTTTGGATCTGCTTCTTTGTCTTGCCAAGAACTCCAAAGATGTTGTCAAGTTTCTAGTGGACCATTGCTTTGACATGACCCTTCTTGGTAAAGTAATATGAAACTTTGGTCAGACATTTTTTTCAGCTTACTTGGTATTTATCACAATATATCAGAAAATGTTCTCAGGCCCTCCATCATGAATCAGTAGCCCAAGATGTTTGATTTCCCCAGAGTTCAATTCACTTGATGTATTTTAGGAAACACTCTTTAATTATCAAGTTTCATTATAATCTGGTCATCCAGAGTGTGTTGAGCTTAACAGATGATCACACAAAGTTGAAAAATGTGCCACAAAGCATATATCAATTTTCCATACAACATCTATGGCATTTACATGTAAACATTACCTTACACACTAAACAATAACAATATACTTTGTTTGTAAATGTTCCTACTAGTTACAAAGCTAATACAGTGATTTTTTTATTATGTTCCTCAGCACTGCAGTTATTATGGAAACTGCATAGGAAACCTGCATCCACCAGGAATTTAGAATCCACTTTTCCCCTGCAGTTCAATCGGCCTTATTTTATAGAAGTGTTTGAAGTGCCAACATACTGCTTCAGAGCACAACTCACACTTCCTGAAAAATTTCTTGACACATGACAGAGACCTTGTCTTGAAATATTAACCATCTCTTCAAATACTGTCTCTCAATTCTTTCAAACAATGTGGATTGTTCGTATGTACTCTTTACGTTCAGTGTTCCCAACAAATAATAATCACACAGATTCAGATCAGGAGATCTATGAAGCCACAGTCTTGGAGGTAAAACCTGTTGGCCAAATACCTCTTCTAATCGAGAAATTTGCTATCTTGGCCAAGGCAATGTCCTGCGTGAAGTAAGTACATTTTCACCTCTCCTCTTAATTCCCTGCCAAATGGCACCACACTTAAGTGAACATAACAGTTAAAACTTTTTTCTTATTCAGAGCAGACAGGCCTCATAATCTGGCACACACTCACTATATACCAGACTCTTGACTTCACGCCTAAGCAAAGGAACCTTATGCTTAGGGCTTTTCAGAACACCAGTATGTGTTATTTGGATGTTTACATTCCCTCTTAATGTAAAATGTGCACCATTTGACAAAACGAACGCTTTCATATTCTATGTCCAGCATAGAGCCATTAAAAAATGTTCTATTTTTCTCTGTGTACTGTTCTTTTACACAGTACGTGACACATTTTACACATGTTGGGAATATTTCTTCCATTATGCATACTTTGCAATGTATTAAAACGCACAGCTGAATATATTTAACATGTACATCGAGACCACCTTTACATTCACAAGTAATATGATATGAATAACAGCGCACAGCTTGACTCAGGTTGTAGTGATATCAGCGATTGTTTGGGCTAGTATACCTATACAAGCCAAGGCCATATGTTCCTATTTTCAGAGTTACAGTAAATGTACCCGTACCAGACAAATGCCATAATATAGAACATTGCTGCTTGCTGCCAATGTAGAGCTTTTGTCCATCCTCTGCAAAATGAAGTTACATCATTTCAGTGGTATGGTAACTTCTAGGCAAAATGTTTCCTGAATTCTGAGTTGGAAGCAGTGGATGAATTAATGGCAGCCATGTGCCACAAGATGTCTCTTGTGCTGATAAGAATGAATGCATAAATAATGCGCCTGTACTAGACAACACGTGCCATAAATATTGTGACAAAGGAATATACACAGGCAGAAACTGAATAATGCCTTTGTTTGTTGTATTCCGCATAAGAGGCACATAAAATGTAGCCAGTAACAACAAACTTAATAAGCAAAGGAAAACTCCATTATTTAAATCATGTGTGATTTCCTTTGTGCACATCTTTGATATGGGAAAGATAATTTATAAATAAACACTTAACATGGTTCATATAAAATTACTAATTTAATTCATGTGTCACAGGCTTCAGGTTGACCAGTTTGATAAATAATGTGTTTTTTCTGCCCTTTGTCAGGTAAACTGGAATGCTATGGTCACATTTACATAGCAGGTCTCTGTACCTGTAAAAGCTCAATGGAGAAAGAAATAGAGAAGATGGTGATGTTACTGCAGGTCATACTGGAGCAGAATGAAAATTGGAGAAACTGGTCTGAGATTGGAAGGGCTTCAAGAGGTAAGGCTATACAGAGCCCCAGGCCAACAAGGCCTACAGGGACATGGAGGTAAAGTGTCCTCCATTACATGGAGATCAATGGACAGCTAGCTTCATTTTGACGCCTCTGCACTGCTTATATCCAATGGATAGTCAAAATGTAACAGAGTGTTTGCTACATTCTCCAGCCTGCAGAAAAAGACAACAGTACCCACTGGATAGCAGGCTGGGCCGCCCTTGAACCAGGCCAGGGAATGGAGTTGAAGGGAAAATTCCTTGCTGAAAGTGGGGACGAAACTCATCTCCAACGCACAGCCATTCACTTCTGCGGACAGAAAGTATGACAGTCAGTGAAGTGCACATTGGACTCTAGAATTTCTTATTAACATTGAAAGGCAATGTTCTGTACTTATTAAATTTTTTTCAGCACATTATAAATGAGAAAGATAATGGGACAAAGGTGGGAATCACTGTGTTAAAATTTTCAGAAATAGAAACTTAAAAACAACCAGTAATGGACATACTTTCATACATGTGGTGTACAGTGTGTGCAGTTATTTGTGGTATGTTCATTCCCTTTTACAGTACTCTGGATGTTCCTTTGTGACAAGAAGTGCCTGTGGAAAGAATTAATGGAGGAATGTCTGTCTGTTCTTAGTGGCAAATCTACAAAAATATACACCCACGGCCAGACTCTGAGGTACAGTCACACACTTCACTTTAAAAAAAAGTAACACACACTGCAGTTTTATGATTAACCCATATCCATGCTATTACAGTTTCCCGCACGTTCTGCATATTTTAAGATTAGGTCAGTCCTCATCCACATAAACAATGAGAATTACATTTAGGTGGCCAGATACAGGGTGATTCAGGAGAAAAGGTCAATATTTAGGGAGGAGCTAGTGTTAGCCATTGTGAGAAAAAAGCTAATATATGAACATGTGTTTAATTCAGAATATTTACCATGATATAGCTGTTTGAATCTACATATACACAAAACTTTGTGAATGGTAATGAAGAAAGAGAAATTACTTACTGTTGATTTTATTTCAAATTTAATTTAATGTTTAAATGATGAAGTTGTTATATAGACATAAAAAAATGTGCTACAGTTCACAATAAATGTTCAAAAATCCCACCATCTATCTCAGTGCACCTTACAACTTATGTGCAAAGCTCATGTGTTGTTCATCTGAGTTGATTTCATGTTTCTTTGTTTGGGTAGTGAGTTATTCATCTCATGTATGGACCTTTCTTTTGTAAACCTCATCCTTAACCCAACCCCACAAACAAAAATTTAATGGAGTTGGGTCTGGCGATTCAAACAGCTCTAACTCAGTAACCATTGATTTATATGCATGTTCATATTAACTTTGTTTCTCACAATGACCAATAATATCACCTCCCAAAATACTGACCTTTCCTCCTAAATCACCCTGTACATGCATTTACAAGTGAAAGCAAAATTCTTACATTTACATGTAGTTTGATTTGTTCAGTTACATAAGACTGGAAAAATCTACTCCAATTCACCTTACCAGAAAATGCTTCAAAAAGAAACTAGATGTCATACATAATCCAGTTATTTCAGCTGGGTTGAACCCACATCATATCCTTCACTTGATCACTGAAGTTTGTATATCTTGAATCTGCAGACATGGATGGTTCAACAGACATGGAAGACATCGTGGGACTAATCTTTTTTCAAATAGCACACATAATATTGATGTGAGAAACAAATCCAGGTCTTACAGGTTTCATATGGATGGCTTTCAAGCAAACAGCAAATTTCAGTTACAACCAACAGGAGATGGGTTGTTAATGTCTGTGACTAGTGGGAATGATGAGGCAAGATTGAATTATGGAGGCCCATCAAGACAGACTACTTCTCAGTTGGCTGTGTTAAACACATTAAAGCCTCCAACTTCAGTCCCGAACCGTAGAGCAGCAACGTATGATATGTTACGTCTGGGCAGTGACCCTTCTCCAGTGGATGACACTGAACCAGGTGTTGCGTTTTCATGTACTTATGGGCTTTTCAAGTCAATTCATTGAGATCTGTATCTTAATGTGTAGCATACTTTATTTTATTAAGAATAATAATTTTACAGCATCATGTGCATTTTTCCCTCCTATTGGCCTTTCTGGATGGACAGTGTTTCTTCAAAGTTTGTACTTAACATTCCTAAAATAAGTGACTGTTTTTTTTAATTTCTGCTGATGTGTGACTTGTATTGGCATACTAAAGAAGCTATATTTTATTATAATGTGACAATGTGATGGCATGACTTCCCAGAATACTCTTATTATACCTTACCTATTAACATCTTTATTTCATTATGTGAATTGTGTGGCCAAAACATGTTGCCAGTGATTCTGGTGTTGGTTAAACCAAGAAAGGAACAAGCCCATTAACTGTGGCACAGAAACTTAAGACATAACAACAGGAGTTGAAACTGGAGAGTGATAAAAAAAACATTTGCATTGCTATGAAAAACTGTGCAAAATTTTTTTTTTAAAAGGATAAGCTGACAGAATTAACTAAATGTTTTTGATGGAATTAAACTGCCAGGTGCAACAATAACTTGGATATAAAAATGGAGATTAGAGAGGCTGTTAACCCAACTGATCAACAGCCATAACAAACAAACAAATGAACCTGAGCTTCCTGTTAGGCCAGAGAAAGATGTTGCACAGATTGAGTCCTCGAAAAAGAAGGCTGAGGAAGAAAAGGACAGTTGGTATGAAGACCTTGAATTTAAGGCCAGTCAAGTCTTGTGTGACTGACTTAAGAACTGTGAAAATTTGCATAGCCTTCATACAGCATGCAAAAAAAAAAAATCACTGAGGAAGAGAGATGTTTGTCAAAACAGGTCAGTGTAGACAAAACAGACTTTTTTAGAAGAAAATCTGTCACTTGCATTTATATTGAGGAGTCAAAATAAAGCACTAGGCCTCAAAGTATCAAAGTACCATCCTATGCTTCTTTTTGGTGGCATGGCAATCTTCAGGATGATATACAGATGCAGCACCTGCTGGTGTATAACTCAATATTCTCCAGCCCAAAGTCACTGCATAAAGCAGCATTACCAGTGACTTGGTGATCTAATCAGAAGTACAGGTGGCAGTGGCAGTGCCTTGTCACCTTGTGAGAGAAAATCTTTCACCCTTCTTCACAGCAGGCAGTGCTAAACACAACCTTAACATGTGCTTTTACGAGGGAGAGTCAAATGAAAACTTTAAAAGTGTGATAAAAATTCGAAACACAGCTCGATTGTCTTGTAAGTTAACAACAATGATACTTACGATTTGAAGGGTGGCCGACAGGTGGCAGTACAATGCAGGAATGCGACACAATGGTGCAGTAGTAGTGTAAAGATGGCGGCCCCGATTGCAATATGCATCAAAGAAGAACAGCGTTTTGTCATCCATTTTTATAGTGAAGGGGTGAAACCCATCGAAATTCATCGACAAATGAGAGTTCAGTATGGTGATGCATGTCTGTCACTACAGCAAGTGTATGAGTGGGCTAGGAAGTTCATGAATGTCATTAGTTCTGTAACAGACTCTCCTCGACCTGGTCAGCCACACCAAGTAGCGACACCAGAGGCCATTTCAGCAGTTGAAGCCATCGTGAAGGAAAATCACTGTGTAACAGTGAATGAAATAGCCACATATCTGGATATGAGTCATGGATCAGCACACCATACTGTCCATGATAAAAAATAAAAAATATTTAAGGTTTTCATTTGACTCACCCTCATAATAAGTAATAATGCTCCTCACCATCCTTTTAGTGTTGAAGAAAGTTAACTTCTAAGGCAGAAAAACTCTCTACACAAGAACTTTATATGCAGGAAATTTAACATTATTCTTATGGGAATATTGGCAGAATGGAAAAATGTATCTTACACAGGAAAACTAACTTTTTGACATAATGTTCAGTAAGGCTAAGGTAAGTTGTACCACGTATATCTTTGACAAAGGAGTAACATACAAAACATCATTGACATGATTCTGACCTCTTTCCATTGTCACTGAATTAAAATATACTACACAACATTTTGAAAGCACACTGCTTTGAGCTTCACCTGATGATGAAAATAGCGTGCTTTCGAAATGCTGTGTAGTATATTTTAATTGCAAGGCTGGTTATGCTGAAAATGTAATTACTCCCATATAAACAGTTCAACTGCTAAGATTTCAGAAAAATTCAAAATGGCTTGATACATCAGGCAAGGTATTTTATTATTAAACCACAGGAAACAAATCTTTTTTGGCAAAAAACTGGATACATGGACCAGCTCATCAGGGAAGCCATTGAACTGGAAATGCACCCACACAACATGAATACAAAAGATGGACTGATCTTAAGTAAATCTTGGAAAACCCTTCTGCACATGCTTAGAGAAAAGAGGCAACTTCCTGAAACACAATAGTTTGATCACTATCATCCCATGGCTCCTTTTCCTCGCTCTGACACCAGACTGTTTCTCCCTGACATATTTGTCTTACTACAGGCCTTCACCTGGGGCCTTGCCCTCCACAGCTTGTCCCTGTACTCGGACGTGCCCTCTCCCCATCCCTCCTCCTTCCGATTGGTCCAGGCTTCTTTTGAGCCAAACCTTTACCTGTATAAATACCCTAGCATACTGGTCCCACTTATTCTTCTGGTTCACATGATCCATGTGAGATGGAACAGACAGTGTGTTACGGAACATCAGCACATAAAATTCAGATTCTGGGTAATCACCCAAAAGAAAGAATACAAGGTATTTTATCTCATAACTTAAAAAAAAAGATCAGCAATTCTCAAGTTATTACATCCAGTCACGGACTGAAGACAGGCGTGACACCTGTTGTGCACCCATGCGCTATATAGTCGAATTCCTTTAATCCAGAAGCTGATACTTCAGAAGTCCTAATACCTAGTAGTTGAGGAAAATAATCCCAAGTCCAGTAGATGTTGGGAAAGGTCTCCATGGGTGTATCTACACTGACCATTGTGGTATTTGCTGACCCTTTGTCTCCTACTCCAGCAGCGTCTTCAGCTATGGTGACACCAGAAAACACAGAATAAGTATCTGATGCACCTGAATCAGCAGATGAAGGAGATCCAAATGGGATAGTCCTCCAATTAGTTTTGCAGAACGAAGATAAAAGCAGTTACACAAAATTACCTGTAAGAACTTGAGTCATTTAGGTACTGTAAGATAATCCAGAACATTTGATAATACGGTGCCTGTCCGATTGCATGGCTGCCAGATTAAAGGAATTCTACTGTACAAAGTGTGTACAAGTAACATAATAAATACATATTACACAACAGTTAACATAAAATGGAAACAGTTATTCACAAACTCGACATTTTAACCAACAAGATTTGGAAAATTTTACTGTATGTTACTCATACCATGCATTTTCTTATATTTAGTATATTAACCAAAAAATGCACTCCATAAAATAAAATACAAATCATAAAATATAGTTCATGGTGTCAACTCCTAAACACCTGATTGTTCCCTGAAGTTGGCACCCAAGAACCAAAACAAGTAGGACTTGATACTTACAATGGACCTTATTTCATGATTTGTATTTTACTGAGTGCATTTGTTGGTTAATATACTGCATAGCATGTGTTAGTATTAATATTAGGGTGACCATATGAGCTTCTGTGACTGGAGTGACACCACTGCCTAAAACTGTCTAAAATTTGGTGTGGTAACATCTTTAAAAAAACCATGAATATAGTAAAACTTATATAGGAGAAACAGCAATGCAGGCAAGGTGGCACTGTGGCTTAGGAGGAAAAAATCATACAAAAACAACATTGTAAAGTACACTTTAATTTTATAATTAAATTACAGCCGTGGGTACTTTGTTCACAATTACAGCACTTTGGGGTAAACAGATGTTTTATATACAATTTGAGTTGATCACATTAAGTACTAACTGGATTACGTGATTTTGAGAAGTATGCTTTTGAGAAACGATACATTAAGTTTAATTTCATGATGTGGCTGTAACATGGTTCATTTGTCACGTTCATCCTACTTATGGCATGGTATGCTCTTGTTCTGTTTGCCAGTGATGCAGCATATGGACAAAGTGAATCTGAATTCAGCCACTGATTACTTGATATATGGAACCAACGCAGATGTGATATCTGACAAGACTCATGAACTGGTCTTAGAGAAGAAGCTATGGGAAATTAAGGAGGTTCTGCTTGCACAGGTTGTGGACACAGACATGAGGATATTGTGTTAGATACAGACAAGTGTTTGCTAGTGACATTTTTTCCTACCAGCTGGTTAAGTATAATTAAAAAGATGTCATTAACCATTTTCCAGCTAACACTGGCACCAAACCTCAACAGTTCAAAAGTTTCCATATGATGTGATGCTGAGCCAGTTCAATTCACCTCCAACATTCATACACTGTTTCCCTCATATCCATCTTAATGTTATCATCTCATTAGTCTTACAAATGTTTACTTTCCCAGTGTTCTCCACCAATCTCATTACCCAAATTAAATTATATGTACGCTTTCCAACTTGATACTTATTTTCCTGACATTCTGTCAGGATGCAATTTATCATCTTCCCTCACTGCCACAACCAGGTACTCCCAGTTCTCTTGGGCATTCCTGATAATATACTTGAAAGCACAATTATGTCAGTGGGAATAAAGATCTGCATACTTAATCTTACTGTCAATCTGAAATCCAACAACACACTGCTACATTATGCATATTCTAGACATCATGTTTACAGACATCATATTGATCATATATACACATTTTGATTAACCTTTAATTTTAATTGAGTTTGTTTGGTAATCCAAATTCATTGACAATGTTAATGCATCTCTCCTAACCAAATATATAAATAGCTGATGTACTGATCCATTATACTTGCTGTAGTGTAAAGTTATGTAATATATATTTGGTGTTGCAGAAACTGTGTGGCTTGTTGAATAATAACGTAGAAGGCAGCATGTTTTTTGGCTTGTCTGCAGACTCGATGATTGAAGGAGTGAGACTTGGACGCAAGGACAAAAATGTGTTCAGGAATGGTAATGATGTGAGAATAGTTTTCTAGTTCTCTGAAGAGACAAATTCTATTATCAGTTTACTGCAACACAGGAATCCTAATAACCCTTTATTGTGTTTTTTGAATCCATGCCAAACATTAATTCTGTATTACCAAGCCTGGAAAAAGACAATGCACAAAGATATCACTCATTTCATGTTCCAGTATTCAATACATGACGTTATGGGAACAACTCGACACCTACTTCTCTTAATATGCTTCAGTTTGTATGGCAGACTTGGCATAAACTATAAATAATAATTTAGTACACCATTTTGATATATGACTTCATGTAGATTCTAACTGAATTAAGGTCACAAACATAATGTAAAAGAATCATGCCATAGCTGTGTTTGCCATTACGCTGTCCAACAAAGGTTTTGCTTCCTGGATGGACATAACCAAAGTAATAAGAGTATAATTCTAGATTACCAGATATGCCTATAGTTTATTTCTATCACCCATAGCTTTTTAAAAATGCCCATTTTTCTAATTTATGTTTTTTTTTTTTTTTTTAAATATTTTTTTTTTTGGGTGGGCTTTAAAAAAAAAAGAATCTGTGGGGGGGAAATTTAATTTTTTTTTTTTTTGGAAAGAAATTCCCCCCCCCCCCCCCC
>Ga0131853_10019033_pt1 | contig 12497 bp, 7 predicted proteins | sample TergutLab28metaG_FD_92764 | JGI IMG/M metagenome (GOLD analysis project Ga0131853, IMG submission 92764) | Labiotermes labralis P1 segment gut microbial communities from Petit-Saut dam, French Guiana - Lab288 P1 (version 2) (version 2) | ecosystem: Host-associated > Arthropoda: Insects >...
ATGGATGTATTAATGTCCGAAACATGTTGAAGCCTGCAACACGGATACCACCCCAACCCAGCCACATCGAAACTCTAACACATCAAAACAAGAACACACGACCAATGTGGTGATACAATAGAAAAGTCGCAGGCTCCTGATGATGGATATATTAATGTCCGAAACATGTTGAACATAGAAGAAGTGAAATAAAACATAATAACTAGTGACATCAAGTTGGTCTCTTATTCTTCATCTATCACAATGATGCACGGTCCAATATGCATAAGATTCTCCAGTGTTTGTATTGAAATTCATTGTCACTGCCATGAGAAAACCATGTCTCACAACCTCATTGCAGTATTCAGAAATCACACCAGTCGTCCCATTTTTCAGTCAATGGAATAAAGTTCATGCCTACCCCATCTTTAAAAAAAAAATTTAACATAACTTCACATTTCAAACTAGTTCGTTTGTAAGGCGTCCCAACCAGAAAAATGCAAGGTCTCTTTACACCCGCAATTGCTGCTGCGAACTTTTAACATATCTTACTCTCTGTTTAGACTGTCACAATAAAACTACATGAAAAATGAATCTACAAATTATCAAAATTTTCATTAAGCATTTTCTGTCTATCTGATTCTGCCCCTGTCTTACTTAACCTTTAGACGCCTAATGTCAACTGTAGTGGTCGTACCGCATCGCTAACCTCTAAAGTTGCATTTTATATATTTATTCAACAAATATACGTAATGAACATTTTAAACATGGTATATACTCTCCGTTTTTTCTCTAAAAATTGCAGTTTGTTTCATAATTCTAACGTATTTGATTACTGTATTATTCACATTTTATATACAGGATGTGCTAAAATTAAAAAAAATTATTCCGGCGCCAAGTGGGTGTCACTTCGTCAGAAAGTCCAAATTAACCTAATTTACTCTTTGATCATTTTTTTATTTACGATATAATTTTTCGTTGACAGCGACAGGTAATTGCGGTCAATAAGTACATTTACTTACGTTATGATACTTAGTGTTTACTTACATTATGATACTTAGTGTTTACTTCCTCACTTATGACACAGCAGAGAAAATGAAGAGAAAAATTATTAATGATAATAATGTATTAATCGCGGTAGCACAGTGGTTAAGGTGTTGTGCTACAAATTGGAAGGTCGCTGGTTCGATCCCATTGGAGATTTCCATTCACATAAAATCCTTCCGATCACACTATGGTACTGGGGTCGACTCAGCCTCTAACAGAAATAAGTACCAGGAGCATTTCCTGGGGGTAAAGGCGGCCGGTGCGTAAGGCTGACAGCCTTACCACCATCCTGTGCCGTTGTCATAAAATCTGGGAACCTTAACTTCCTGGAACCATATGGGCCACTCCAGGCCTGTAACGGGAGAGCTTTAATAATGTATTAAGAACCCCGTTTAGCCTAGTCGTTACTACATGTACTGGGCAGTTTAGCGTTCAGACATTCTACATTCTGCTCACATTTACCTTTTCTTTTATGACTCTGAGAACAGACAGCGATTATTTCCTTATGCGGCATTAAATGATTGTATTTTTTTATAGCCGAGTACACAGTTCGTTTACCGCGCGGTAAGAACTGAATCTTTAAATATAATTCAGGTTAATCTTAGACTTTAAAGTGTAAATGAATGCAACTGATTCTGGATGCAGGCTGACACACACAATTACCACCCTGTTTGTAAAGAGACAATTCTCGTGGTAAATCTGAGTAAAAAATGTAGTTGAATGTTACACTTTTCGGATTTATTTTACGCTGCCATAATACGTTTACAAGTGCGCACAATATATGTGCGTTAACAGCCAGGTTCGGTCTGACTGACTGTGCGTGTCCGCAATCCCTTCTGTCCCATTTAATGACATACGCAGCACCTTGTAGCTTCAAAACGTTCCCGGAATAACTTTATTTCTAACAAATACACATAATTACCGGAATTTAAGCTACACTTATTTCAAAATATTCCCCTTGTGCAACCACACACTTTTGTCACCGATTGTAAATGTGTATGAAACATATCTGGAAGCCGTTTTGTGATAACCTTTTCAGCTCTGCCGTCGCATTCTCAATGACAGTAATATCACAAAAGCGCCTTCCTTTCATTGCTGATTTCATTTGAGGTAACAAACAATAATCGGCTCTAGCCAGGTCAGGAGAGCATGGGGGATGCTCCAGTGTTGTCACGCTTTTCTTTGATTAGAAATCGTGGATCAAAACTAATCGGTGTGCTGGAGCAGTGTCATGATGGAGAAATTAACTGATGGTTCTCCATTTTTCGGGACGTTTTCTGGTCGCATGCCTAAGGCGACGAAGGACGTCAATGTACGTCTCTTTATTCACAGTTTTACCTTTGAGGGGTGAACTCATAATTATAACCAGTGAATTCCGGGAACTTTCTGAGGCTACGACTTTCTTGAAGCAGCAGCCTTTAGCATGAATCTTTCATACGTAGAAAATTACGACCCATCAAAAGGCAGCAATTGTTCAACAGATATTTTGCCCTTATTAGGTTTTTGGAAGCTTGTATTAAGGTTGTGTAATTAAATCCTTCATTATTAATAATCGTACTTGTACTAAATGTGCACAAAATTAACCTGCTTTCGAATCGATTATTACGCACATTACCCAGAGTTCCATAAGTCGTATTTCTTCTAGTAACTTCTTAAACGGCATTTTTGGCAGCCAGTCACGCTAGATTGTTGTTTCATATCGTTGTTTGCTTCTTCAGCCAGTGTTCGTACCTCAAAGAAAACTCAGTGCGTCTCAATTCTAAAGATAAATCACAGCGCAATATCATAAATTTCGATATCTGTTTATAGTTTATATTATATTTGTCCGATTTGCACCGAAATAGATGTGTTTCGAAAAATTTTAATAAGAATCTCAAATTTGGAAAGTCAGGACTGTTTCAAGTAGAAATTCGGACAGATATGATGAGGATGGTAGCCGCTTTTCATAGCTGCTTCACGTAAGCGCCTAAAAACCAGGTAGTTTTTAGTTCGGGAGTGAAATGTGTTACGCTCTGTGAGTAGCAACATAAATTAGAATTTTGTAGAACACATAGCTTATAAAAAACTTCACGTTGTAACGAAACGTGTAGCACCTATATTGCATAACGCCGAGGTTCAATAACCTTGAGCCAAGAACATTTGAATCTTTTGTTGTAAGTAACCTTACAGATTGGAATGGGCCCAAATCATTGGCACCAATTCCCTGGCTACTAATTTCTTGTTGCTGTTATGTTTTAAAAAATGTATTTTCGTGTTAAACTTTTTTACTTATGAGAAGAATTCTTGTACTCGAATTGGGCACGTCACCTTATACAATGCGAATGTCCTAGAGTAACCTCGTATGTCTCTTTGCTAATTTACTTCCGAAAAGGTAAGTTAAAGTGCACCCTTGTACAGGCACTGAGGCTTTGTAAAGGCAGTATGGCCCATAAAGGGAGTAGAGTTATAGCTCTACTCTTTCTTGACCACGGCATTAGTAGGGGGTGAGGGGTTAGCGTCACGCCCGGGCCGCTTTTTACCCCTGGGAAAGACCCGGTACCCATTGTACAGGAGGGTGGGTAGGCCAAAGTGTCGGTCTGGACAGCTGTGGAAACTCTCGCCCCCACCGGGATTCGATCCCCGGATCGTCCAGCCCCGTAGCCAGTCGCTATACCGACTGAGCTACCCGACCCAATTACTTCTGATGTGGTACGGAAACCAATATGTAATGGCTGAAGCTCTTTGACTGGATATGACTTCGGTAACGAATTGTAAAATTCCTATATCTAGTAATAACAAAAAAATGATCCTCCTCCCCCAAATAGCAGGGGTAAATGATCCAGTAACTGGGTCAGTAAGGCCATGTGGGGCTGCTACTCTTGATCCCCTTTTCGCTTCGCAACCCTCCCAACAGAGGGATCGTTAAAACCTGGGGAAGATTTCTGAGTTCGCTCCATCAGGAGGGGAGAGCAGTGACGTCATCAGATCATCTAGGATCAAAGTGGTATATGGATGGCCATATTGCACATAGTCTTTCTGTGATGAGCTGTAGAGCGGTGACTTCTACTGGGCGTTATGTCAAGGTTGTGTGCAAGTTTAAATCCTGAAATTAGAACGATGTGAATTGTCGTTCGGACGTTCCGGCTTCGTTACTGCAATTGTGAACACCCAGTTCAAGTTGTGATGGCTGACGATATATGGTAGAAGAAATTCTGATAGTACTCGGAGTCTAACCCCGCTCTTAAATCTCATATCCAGTCTGCTGACTGAGGCACCCAAGTTGCTAGGCTTACTCTAGTAACAACACAACTAACAATGTCTAACCTCTTGTTGGTTTCTTTGTTTATTTGATTACGCCGTGTCAGTCAATTTATCCTACATACAATACCATGGACGTGAGTCACGATCGTAGTGTGAGTCACACAGCGATCGCCATGGTTACCGAGTTGCCATGTTCTATGCAAGGTATGCACTTAGGCTGAAGAAACAGTTGAGCATCTATTGTGCTCTCGGTGAGGTACCAGCTGAGGCTGGGAAAAAAAAAAGCAATTGAGCTTTGATTGTATTTTGTGTGAGGTACGATCTAAGAACCTTAATCCAATACTGCTTGACCCTGAATATGAAGGAACTACCATAATCAGAGACACCGTTTGCCATTTATCATTAGATACGCCCTAAGGTTTCGCACGAATTACCATCGTCAATTTGTAGAAATTCTAAGTTATCCCGTGCAATAACGAACACAGACATAAATTTTGTAGCGAAAGAACTGTACTTTCTTCAGGGACGTGAAAACACCATATAATTTATTTTGGTGAAATCATTTAACCTTTTGACGCCTATTGTCAACTATAGTGGTCGTACCGCACCGCTAACCTCTAAAGTTTCATTTTATATATTTATTCAACAAATATAGGTACTGAATATTTTAAATATGGTATATAATCTCCGTTTTTTTTTCTCTTCAAAATGCAGTTTGTTTCATAATTCTAACGTATGTGTTTCCTGTATTATTCACGTTTTATTTACAGGGTGCGTTAACATTTAAAAAAATAATTCCGGCGCCAAAAGGTTAAGGCGACAGGCCTGTCTCTGTCTTCAACGTGTGTACCATCTACTGTGAAACTGGAGCCATTAGTTTCTCTAGAAGTGTCTGTGCCTGTGTTAAAACAATTATGCCGTCGAGTCCGAAGAACCGTTAGTCTCCGGTGATTACTTCTTCAAAGAGAAGGAAATTACTAAGTAAGTACGTAGCACTCTGGAATATAACAATGAAATCTTTCTCTGTTACGCATGTGCAATAGTTGAACTATAATTTTTATTTGTTAAATTTCAAAATAAACCTTGAAACTTACCCCATATTCCGTCTACTGTCATTTGTCCAACCACAAGACCCCATTAGAGCGTTGCCTGCTGTTTCCACTACTTCGGTATCCGGAGAAACCAGAAACTTATCTCAACACAAATTAATTTCCGTCGGTTTAAAATATGATCTCAGTACCTGCAGGAAGGTTTGCATTGTGGGGTGTGGTGTATATAACCCTAACAAACACTTGGGGAGTTTCAATGTCTACACTGCTATTGGTGAAATCCTGGCTACACCGGAACTGGGCGTTGAAAGGCATGTTCTTTAGGCCGGCCATATCGATAGTTGGCCGGCGGTTCTACGTCGCTTAATGATGAGTGCTCGCCGCCATTTCCCACTGCATTGATTGAAGTACCGCAAGTCAACCGAAGAAAAGAGGCAATTAGAATCAGAAACTGAATGAGAATATCACTTACAGAAAGCAAGATGATTATGATAATAAATGATAGGTCAATTTTAACATTTAAATCATAAATGAATAGTTTGCTATTCAAAACATTGTTATTATTATTATTATTATTATTATTACTTTAAATGTTTTGTGAATTTCATACACTTTCACAGATATTGATTTGTGACTGCGGTATTGGCGTGTGAGTGAAAGCGCTTGATTCATATTTGTGTTCTTTGTTTTGTGTTGTGAGTTGTTCTTTGTTATTATTGTTTTTGTGTTGTGTTCATTCTGTTATAGGCCACTTGGCTGTTCACTCAGTAATAAGAATTTAGTTAAATTATTATTATTATTATCATCATCATCATCATTATGCTTCTAATTTGATTTGGGAACTGTTCTTTTCTTGGTTATGTGCAAAATTTAAATGCAAGCTAAGTTGTTGTATATGTGGAGCTGAAAACTCAGAGGTCTGTCCCAAGACTGATAAACTGCAAGAGAATTGTTAAAACATGAACTTCGAAAATTACACAAGGACGTCCACGTTGTTACCTTTATTAAGCTCCGTCGCCTTAGACACATACAGCGAATTGGTGATGCAAGAAATGCTAAAAAAAAATATACCAAGCCAACTTACATTGTCAGCGACATAAGGGGAGGCCCAAATCTAGATGGAGGGATGGGGTAAAGAATGACATACGAAAATTATTCGACCGGAATTTTTTCACCCCTCAGCGTGACAAACACTGTGTACTTTTTTAAAACTTGATTTTGCATTTTACCTTGTAAATTTCTTCTCATTTTTTTTCTCGCAAGTGTTGGAGTGGTCTAAAAAAATTGATTTAAGCGAGATATGTTGTAAATTTCAATTTAAACTTCACGTTGTGATATGATTGAGGAAGGTATTATATTCGTCAATTATAGCATATTTATCTATTTCTGTGCTATTTATGTATGCAACATATTTCGACCACATAGTCCATCATACCTGATGATAGTCCCCGTAGCTGAAACATACCGTGTCTATAAATCATATATAAATATTTCGTCATGTTTGGCCGATATATAATACCTTTCTCAGGATGTTATGCTCAGCGCAATGTTGCTTACCATTGTCATTCTAGTCCAGAGTGTAGTTAGAGAAATGAATACTGTGGAGGCGAAGGAAACATATGATAAACAGAAATGAGAACAAATATCATATTTTCGATTTTCATTATTATTCCTCATTCATTTTCTTTCTACAATACAAGGCACACACAAATATACAGTTACCAAAATACCGAGGTGAAGCGGCAAAATATAGGTACCCGGGAACGAGGCGAAAATGGCACAGAATTTGTACAGCATTAGCAAGTCCATTGCTGTCATTCATTGCGAAATGCTGCAAACCTTATTTTTCTTGAGCCACGTCAAAAATAATGCATACAGGGAGGAGATAGTTGAAAATATTTACGTTTTGTATAAGTAACGCACTAACAAATGCACATGTACAGTATTTAATAATCTGAAATTTACATAAAAACGCTTAAAACTCTCCTACTCGTTTCGATCATCTTCAGGGAGCATACTTTGTTCCTTGAGTGTTTAAAACACTTAGTAATTTACTTCTTTATATTAATTTGTTGCTGTGGCAGCTGCCACAGCAACAAATTAACCTTTTAAATCCTACTGGTTATGTAATGCGCCTCCAATTTAACATTTAACAACTGTACTTTCTGCCCACACTGTATTGTCGTGTTTTGTATTTATCTCAGAACAAACAGCGTCTTGTGCCACTTACAGCATAAACTGATTGGTTTTTATAACCGACATGAAAACTGTTTACAGCGCGGTACGGACTGCGTCTTTAAATTAAGCGGTCTGCGCTTCGTCTTTGATGGGTTAATGTAACGAAGCAAATCACTGAGTGTATTAAACTGTAACTTTAGCAAGGAACAATGTATGCTCCCTGAGAATGATCGTATGATCGAAACATGTAGGAGTGTTTTAAGAGTTTTAATGTAAATTTCAGATTATTAAAGACTATGCATGTGCATTTGTTGGTGTGTTACTTAAATAAACTACAAAATGCACGGTGCAAAGATAAAGATTTAAGTTTTGAATCACATTGCTTACACATAACGTAATGACTCTTATTAAGATCTGTAATGATTTTGATGACAGACACCCGATTAATAATCGCAAAGGTAAAGCAATTCCTACAGAGGTTTATTAAGTCCTAGAGGATTCCGGGAGTTTGAAGCTCCCAGATTTCAATACAATCGCGATTTAATAATACGTAATTTATTTCCACTTTCCGACAATTCACTTTTATTAATTTATGGCAATATTTGATTAAGTTTGATTTATAGAAGCATTAGAAACACGTTAACCTAAAAGCGACCACGCAAGGGACCGTTCAGCTAAATTATAATCCAGCTTATATTTTATAACAATTCTAACAAACCCTTGAATAAAAGAAAAGCATATTTATTCTTATATCATGGCTGTTGTATTTTACTTCATTGTTGCCCGAATGTTTTTGTTTCTGTATTCGGTAACGCAGACTTCTTTTGACTTTTCCTAATATTAAGCCATTGCCAATAAGATGGCTTCCTGGACTCTGCTTGGCCTTCGTTTATATTATAGCGATGCGTTTCGTTCTCTAAATTTACATGCCTCTAAAAGTTTCTTGGTTTCCACTGATACATGCTCCCCTTGTATCTAGTCTCTGAGCATGATAGCTGTTACGGGATATCCCGTCGGATTCAAGGTTCCTACGCGATAAGGCTTCTGTGCGGCAGGACAAAATAAAAGGGACACATGGAATTAAGCTTTCCTGGCCGTTGTATAGCCTTCAATAATAATGAACTTTATTTAATATATCTTCAGTTACTTTAAAGTTGGACATTTTTAGTGCATTATTGGCCTCCGATATTGTTAAACGTTTCTGAAAGACATTCAGCTTTATCTAATATCGGGCGATTGTTGCAAGTTTCTTAACTTCCCTAGTTTTCATTGTTGCAACACGCTGCTTGAATTATGGATGAATTATATACTGTTTCATAACTTAATATACTGTTCCGCCAATTAGGCGATCGTATGCTTCGCGGTATCTAATAGAACCTAATCATAGACACAAGCAGAGCAAGGAGAGAAACATCCGAACCTTGCATGTGGGAGTGTAGAAAGCATGGCAGAATACAAATTTCACGAAGTTAGTTTACGCAACTGTATCCGTGTTATGTAATTTTATTAATTTGATTCACTCATGCTGAAGATATAATTGACTCTTTTACGAGAAACATCTTCCCAGATACGCAACTGTTTAAGAAATCAATGCTTGTTGATACATGAAACTTTTCTCTTGAAGGATGGAACGTAATCTGTTCCATTTAAAGACGCAGTTCGTACCTTAGAGTAAACACTTTCCATTTCAGTTATAAAAGCTAATGAGTTAATGTCGGTTAAGGAAAATGTCGCTGTTTTACTGAATGTACAAATAAAATTTTAAAATAAACGGTGTGGGCAGAGCGTAGAATTTGCGAGGGCTAAACCTGTTGGAGCGTACAGCAACCTCTAGGCTTTTGAAGGTTAACTGTCTCCTGTATTTGATAAAGGTGACATTGCACAAACAAGAATTTCTGCTCCTCTTATTCTTCCATATGCTAGCGTTTTTTTTTCCCCCGCTGATTTCGTTTCAGTGCAGCGATTCATTCCATGCTTACAAAATAGGGTTTTTTTTCCTATAAGAAACCAAATTATCCACTAAGCCCCCCCCCAGGTTTATATTATTAGTTTTTACGTAGTAATGATAATTCGTATTTTTAATTATAATTTATTAATTAGGAAATCTTCATAAGGGACTGAATTTTATTAAACATTTCACCTTCAAAATCTGTGATAAAAATTAACATGATTTTTAGCAGTCATTTGCTGCTGTTTGAGAAGAATATGTGTTTAAATTCCTTATCCATTTTGGGTAAGCTACTTAGAGATATGATTTATAAAATTTTATTTGTAAATTAGAGATGTTAAACTCAGTAACAAATAATAATTAAGCTTCAAGGAGCGTCATCCACGTTGTGTTTGCTAGAACCTAAGCTAATAATCCTATAAGGATATAGCAGTCATAACACAACTATATTATCAGGTTTATGTAACTTATCAACATAAACTACATATTTCGGCCATTGCTGCTGTGGGCATCTTCAGGTTGAATACATGCTCTGTTTTTTACCATCTGCATACACGCCCTCCGACTTTGTGTAAAAGGAGATTTCGTTCCCCCCTTACCTACACTAATAATTTGCTCTATATTATATCATATCTATATAGCTTCTCTGATAAATTGTATCCAACCTGATGATGGCCACAGCAGCATTGGCCGAAACATGTAGTTGATAAGTTACATACACCTGATAATATAGTTGTGTTATAATTGCTATATCCTTATAGAATTATTACCTTAAATAGTAATTAAATATTTATTAAATAAAATGTTGATAAAAGCATGTGTTTCCATGATTAACATTACAGATTAATTCTTCGTTTTATTCTCTTGGATTAGCAAAAGACGAGTTCGGAAATCCGATGGTAATTTGTTGTCATTAAACTCTTGAATATATTTGCTATTATTATTGTAATACCTGAATAAAAGAGACCCGTAGTTCTGTTCAGTTCCCAGTGTGGCTCATTCAAAAACTTTCAATTTTTCAAATTACATAAGTTACAATACATCACATTAAATAATACACAAGCCTCAAACCCAGGTACCTCAAAGACTGGAGGGACATGACTATAACGAAGAGTGCCAGGGAGATAGTCACAGTAATAAATAATACGTATTAGCTTCAGTCACAATCGTTGGAGATTTTATAACCCAAACACTTAGTTATAAAAATCTTGCAATAGTGTGTTGTTATCTTTATGTTTAAAAATGTTAAGTACGATACAAGAAATTGTCATAATTTCTCATAGTTTTATATGACACGAAAGTTTCACAGTGGTAATACAACTAAAGGGATATAAGTTCTAGTGTCTCGTAGAAGAATTACTCTTTCACTGTGCACTGTGTATAAAGGGCTCCTGTAGACTGTACAGTTTTGGAGGGGTGGTTGGTGATGGGGGTATTAAATTTCATTACAATCAAAATTTTGAGAAGTGTTTTACCGAAAATGATTGTCAATAATACCGTATACTGCTGTGTTTAATGATGGCGACACCTGGTGGATAATTAAGACGTTATTTTGTGGTTGTAACAACTGTTTGTTATTAGTGATACTGTTAGGTTTGGGGATGGGGAGATGGATGAGCAGCGCAAAGTAAAATTAAGAAATTCTTGTTACTACATCCTAACACCGAAACATCGCAATGGTGTTTTTAGAGAGTTTTTTTTAAATTCTTTTATACAAAAGGAACACCGGTGTTACTGGACGAACACAGACACATTCTCGTATACCACTGGTATATTCTTCTGCACATGGACATATTCGCCTTGCTACCACCCATTAAACCGGAAGTCCATATTTATTAAATGACCTCATTTGGTGATCACAAAGAATATAATTTTCCGTCGTGGTAAATGCAGTCATGCTTAACGCTCGGTACACCGAACGGACCTTCACTTCATCATATATTTCAAGCCTCGATGCACCTGATGTTCGTGAACGCGTTTAAGGAATACAATAAAATAAAATAAAAAAACCCTTTCGCCCTGGAATTTAAATCCCATTTAAATCCCAAAGTTATTGAAGGGTTAAAATTACTTCAAGGACGAATTAGTTTTTAATAGTGTAATACGTCACTTATCCCCTTATGGAGGGGTATTTGTATGTTTTAAATACGGTGGTGTTGGTTTATGTACATAAATTGTAAATAAAAAAAAATTCTAACTGCGAATTTCAGCCACGCGAATTAAAATCTGTGCTGTGTCCGTCCCAGTAAACGATGAAATCTGTTCTAGCGTTAGACGGACAGGGTGTAGTGCGACATCAACAACTGGGAGAAGGGAACATGTTCATTTTCACAACAGAATTGTGAGAGGGGACGAGGGGGGAGGGGGGGGGACACTCACCAAGCTGTTCGTTATGAAATGCTAACACGTACAAAGATTCTTTCATTACATTGTTGTATATAATAACGACCATTCATAATTAGTATGAAGCTTCTTTATGTAATATAATATATAATATTTGTATTGTTTATATTCTGCTTTAGTGATTTCATAACATACGTCTCTTTCACATAGTCCCACTTTCTCAGCATTTTGCTTCTTCGACGACAAAGAACTACTAGTAAATTTTACTAATTTTTTGTCGAAAATAAAAAGAGAAACACCCAGGACAAATTCCCCCATGCACGCATTTTTTCCATGATTTTTTTTTGTACACTGGTCATAATTTACCGCATCAACACAACTTTTTTTTTTCTTTAAATATTAAATCATGAAATTGTTTTCTGATTTATCTACATTTGATAAGACAGTAATGATTATGGCGGTACGCTATAACAGAATCTCACCATCACACTCACATGCAAGCAGTCTTCCTTTAATTACAATAATTATAATAATTTATGTTATAACCGTTATTAAATTTGTTACCAGTCGAATTGTCGACTATATTCACACTCCGGGTCTGGGGGGGGGGGGGCGGGGGGGGGGAGGGGGGGGGACCCATCCCCCCCCGGCGGCCGGGGGCTTTGAATTGGGGAACCTACATCTTCAGGAACCCCCGTGGCGCCCCCCGGCCC
>Ga0131853_10019034_pt1 | contig 12497 bp, 10 predicted proteins | sample TergutLab28metaG_FD_92764 | JGI IMG/M metagenome (GOLD analysis project Ga0131853, IMG submission 92764) | Labiotermes labralis P1 segment gut microbial communities from Petit-Saut dam, French Guiana - Lab288 P1 (version 2) (version 2) | ecosystem: Host-associated > Arthropoda: Insects >...
TTTCGGTCTTGTTGCGTGTGGTTTCCATTTATAAATGCTTTTAACTACTCTTTCATCAGGCATTCTTTCAACATGTCCCACCCAACTCAGTCTCTTACTTTTAATGTGCCTTACCATATTTTCATGGTTAATCAGGGTTCGCATAACCGCGCCAGTGAATAAGAACTTCACTGCGAACCAACGCTGTTCCGGATACGCAATGCATCATTGTGCTCCATTATACCTTCCTTTGATTGTACACTAATACAGATATGTTCCACCACATTTCATATTCCACACATGCATTCCTATGTTCTGAAGTACCGTGGACAGCTACAGCTAACAGTACAGGCATGGACAGGCCCTGAGGGTTTCAGGAGGCTGAGGCTACCAGATTTCAAGACAGTCGGCACATGTAGGTGGTAAGGTTCTCAGCCCTATGCATCGGCCACCTTTACCCCCCAAGAGATATTCCTGGTGCTTATTTCTGTTATAGGCCAAGTCTCGACCCCAGGGCCATAGTGAGGCAGGAAGGGTCAAGTCAAAGAAGAATCCCAATGACTGTATCGGGAATCGAACCCGCAAACTTCCGGTTGTGGCGCAGTGTCCAGTTACTTATATTATTTATAATTTAATTACTTTTTATGTACTCGCAGGTCTGTCAACGAACAAAGCCGGATCAAGCTGTAATGGCTCTTAACTTGTATTCGGGAAACACTTGATCGGAGTACCGCCCGGGGCTCTACAATCGTGACATGCTTATCTATTTTCCTCAGTTCCTCCAGCACAACGCCGCTACAGAACTATTCAACAGGCCGCGACAGCTTCCTCCCACAGTCGAAATCATCATTCATTACTCGTCTTACCACTCGACACCATATAACCTATTACTGTAAGTGACTCTAAGGGAACCAGAAATTAATAATTTTATCGTGCATCCTGCCACACTTCCGTAGTTCATGTTCTTTGCTGTTTCGTGCACGCTCCCGAACCCGAGTCCCATGGCATTCGACCGTCTACCCAACAGCACGCCGGCCTTCCACCCACCTACCTCGTCGTGCCTTGGACGTCTGCGACCCGGTGAGAGGCAGCAGTACCTCGCCGTCATGCCACTTCTACATACATACATACAAAGTCTGATGGAGAAGGCCAGCTCGCATTATCGTGCGCTGATATCTGACCCCGAAGTAGCCCGCCGTCCGACCTCCGACATTCTCTGCATCATACACAAGATCTTTGTGCTCGACCAAAGATAATGCTAAGAATAAAAATTATACATCACCGATAAACACTCCTTCGACGTTTTCCCCTACACATTACAAATTTTAGACATTTCATCATATTAAACCTTACAATGTTTGCTTTTCCGTCTATGATCTTGTCATCGCCCTTAGAATAAGCAAACAGACTTAAAACAGGGATGTACAATTATTTTGGTGTGCAGGCCATTACAGTCAGTATCAATGTTCATTACGCACCACACACTGCAATAGTGTACTCAAACCTCATGCACTCAATGCACGCCTCTATTGTGTACTGCATACAGAGTAGCTTATAGGCCCACGATCAGTACAAGTGAACTGAGGTTTGGACTCAACATAACTAATTCAATACAAACGCCTTACTTCACATATATCAACATCGTGTGTAACTGAACAGCAATCAGTGTACACCGAACACACAGCTGAAACATATCCTGCCGCAGTTCTACTCTGAGCAGCCTAGTGGGTCGGCTTTTGTGCACCCCTAGCCAAGAAACATGTCCTCGACACTCATGAGAGACATGACAGATTGATACAACTACTAGTCAGAAACCCAGAACACTTGAGAGATGCAGCAGACGCAAGGTCGACGATGATCTTAAACGGATGTTATAGGGGCAACGTGACGGCGCAGACGGGATTCAAACAGCTCAGAAGAGGATCAAGTGGAGGGGCATTCCGGTTTCACAAATGAAGATAAATTTCTTACCGGGACACCGATTATTCCTCGGAACGTAAGTCCTTCTGCAGTGGGCCCACATATGTACGAAATTGTTAATTTTTCTATTTCCCCTTAAATATCGGGGGGAGGGGGCACTGTACCAAGTCAATTACTGGATCACCAGTTTTGTACACGGTGGTGTGCAGGACCCAAGGAATGCTCACAAGTCTGGGTGTTCACAAAAGATCTGTTGGTTGACGGTGGGTCGTTTTGTGAACCTTTGTGACCAGTGTGGGCCTTCACAGAACAGTAGTAGTGACTGGAGATAAAGACCGCGTAATTATGATATAATTATGAGGCGAAGAAGGGGGTGGTACCAACACGGGAAAGAGGGGAACAGAAAAATATAGTTCTCCAAAGATTCCTGGACAGTGCCCGCTTGTCCTTCTGGTAAACATACGCTGGCTGCAAAGTACGAGAGCCTGAACATCACAAAAGGTAAGGTGATGTGGTCAGCGGAATGTTTTGGGTATACAGCAGAGGAGAAAAGTCGAGCACTTTGGGCTGAATTGTGAGGTTTGTTGAATTCTGCACTGTGACAAAATTATGATAACGCATAGAGGGCCGCGTGTGGGCAAACGTTTTGAAGATTCTGCTTCTATCTCACAGTAAACACACTGCGTTTCATTACAAAGGCCAGTCCCTTAATGATGTCCAGGGACATAACCAATGTTTGTTCCGGAAAAAAAAACATAAGCGCACTGTGTGCGTGCGTGCAAAAAGCACACTGCTTAGCGTCAAAGCAGGAGGGTCACAGTCACCTGTATTCTTCAAAGCACCAATGCTGCTGTTATCGTGTTTTGAGACCGGCACGTTCGCAGATAATAACATTTCACTGCCTAGTTGTTCCATTTTCTCAACTCTATCTTGCAGCCAGTAAGAGATGACCCCCGTAAAACCTAAGCAGCTGATAAGGATGACAGCAGGACATGAAACACGCATATACGGTAGTCATTCCTTCCTTTGTCTGCTTCCTTGATTACAGCTGATAAGGACAAGCAAGATGTGGAAAAGTTTCCGCAAATGCGTTGTCAGAACAACACAGTTTACCACCCAGCTTCAAGTGAAGTACAAATCTTCAACATAGTTGCTTCTTAAGTCACTTTAAATACGCTGTGTCAAATACGGGCACCGGATTATATTGGAAGTGAGTGAACAGTTACTGAGACTTCGGAGAAGATTTGTTATCAGGTCATTATTCTATACATTTTACACACAGCAGCCACTTAAAGTGCCCACAGAGTACAGTGGGGGTTCCTATACACACGATTATGAACCACCTTCACCATCCGAAGCCCAGAGGTCGCTTTATGTATCATCAGATCTAAGATTCTAAAATTCTGCCCACAAAACGTATTGGTATGTTTTGTACGGATCTCACAACAAAACAGCGATTACTTCCCTATACACCATTAACATATTGAGTTTCATAACTGCGAGAGAGTGTTTACTGCGCGGTACGAACTGGGTATTTAAATGTAATTTGGGTTATATGCTTTATATGGATCTGAGAACAAACAGCGATTATTTCCCTATACAGCATTAACTGACTGGTTTGTATAATCGAGACGGAGTGTTTACTGCGCGGTACGGACTGGGTATTTAAATGTAATTTGGGTTATATGCTTTATATGGATCTGAGAACAAACAGCGATTATTTCCCTATACAACATTAACTGACTGATTTGTATAATCGAGACGGAGTGTTTACTGCGCGGTACGGACTGGGTATTTAACTGTAATTTGGGTTATATGCTTTATATGGATCTGAGAACAAACAGCGATTATTTCCCTATACACTATTAACTTACTGGGTTTCATAACCGTGAGGGAGTGTGTTTACTGCGCGGTATGAGCTTCGTCTTTAAATACAATTCAGGTTAATTTTAATGTTTAAAATTTTAAGCTGGTTGATGATACCGTCCACCTCATTTGCAAGACTCACCTCTACTTCATTCAGATATGTTTTGGTCCCGCAGCATCATCAGGGTGTACACACTTGCACAAGTTTCTCAAGTGAAAAAGAAATAATGTTTACGTTATCTATTTTTAAGGACGTACTGCACAGAAAGTATGTACAGCATGTTCAAGGACAAGTTACAAAACTGTTCCCTAAACCAATTTGCATAAATATGTACACAATGACACAAGTGAAACAGAAGTAATACAAACATAAGTGTAAATAACGGCAGTGAAAATTTCTTTAAAAAAAATCTGTGTCTTTACATTATCTATTACACATACGGATTACCTTTATAACCTCAGGACCACAATATAAACATGTAAAAACTAACAAAGTACAGTTCAATTATAACTTAACATGTTTGAACATGATACAAGACAGACCTAAGCTGTACAGTAATACATGCTGTCAGCTGTAGCAGGCACTTTGCAACTGCTCATGTACATTTGACGTTCAGGTGACCGTGCATCACGATAAATTCTTATAATAAAACCAACTAGATGCATCAATTTTTCAAATTTCTTTTTGGAATAGAACTCTGCATGATTCGGACAGTTCCTCTGTCCATCATCAGGAGTTTTTCACTGTACACACAGCAATGGTATATGTCAGCAAACCTGTATATGACATATACCATTGCTGTGTGTACAGTGAAAAAAAACTCCTGATGATGGACAGAGAACTGTCCGAAACATGTAGAATTTTATTCCAAAAATAAATTTGACAAAATTAGTGCATCCGGTTGGTTTTATTATAACAGCTCATGTAAACTTCATTAATTTCATACGGAAACTTGTGTTAAGTGCAAAGTCCTTGATGACGGTCCTGCAAAACCAAAACATACGTCGTAATAAAACAGGAGTTTCACTGACATTGTGTCTCATTTTACAATTAGTTTGGCTATGAACCTTCCACTTCCACAAAGGCAGAGAACCTCTTCAACAGCTCCGCAGCTTCAACATGCGTTATATCATGAATGTTACATTTCAGCGGGTTTGATTTCGAAAACCAATATAAATTATTCCTTTTGGCACTTAGTTTAAGGAAATGGAATTTGTCCCCCCCCCCCTCCCTCACACACACACACTATCATACCCTTGCAAATATGACAGCAGTAAAACTATTTTATTGGGAGCTGAGTGTACTTGTCGCAGCCGTCTGTTCAGTGGCGATATCTGCGCTGCATGGGCCAGCGCGCCCCCCCCCCACCCCACCCCAACCCCCGCCCGCCCGAGCAGAATTGATTTCTTATAATAGAAAGCCGCCAGCTCCTCCCTTATCGCCAACTCGCAGATTGAATATATTTCATATGTTTTCACATAGAAAAGCGAGTTCCAAGAAACCCCCCCTCCCCCCGTCTCCGTCGTCGTGTGATATGGAGGGTGCTTATCGCCTCGGAGCGGCCGGCACCAAAGGGGGTGGCGGGACGAAGAAAAATCTACGGGAAATCAAGTGTAAGTAAAGCGACAGAGGTGCTGCTATCTTTCTGCAACACCAAACATTTCCTCCCTCCGCTCTGCACCGCAACTCGATTCTCGTTAGTGCTTATGGTCTCCGTGGCTCCGCTGACCAGGCAGAGATGCAAAATTTGCCCCCCATTTTCATTAGTCTCACTGCAAACATCAAATATAATTTCAATCAACGTTCTAGGTCAGTGCTTCCCTATCTTTTTGCCATGGTGAAAAAAAAACCCTAAAATAATGGTCACATCCCGAGGAAACCCTGCCTTCGAAAAACTTTTAAAAGGCCAGAAAAAAGTTTTTCGCGGGATGTCCAATTTAATTAAAGCTAAATTACCGTCAAGGGCATTTATTTGCACATGGCTCATGCTGTAAGGAAAAAAAAAAAAAGAACTGAAGCATTTTTCTTGTCTTTCGAGGGATATTTGGGATTTCTGAGAGGTTTTGAAAATTTAAACATTTTATGTACTTGCTCCACGATTTTTCATTAAACTCCTAACAACACTCCGCGGAACCCTAGTTAGTAAACACGGGTGTATATAAACAGATGTACGTGCCGGCCAGTTCTGTGACCATCACCACACCCTGTATTATTTTCGCCCAAAACCCATCACAGGATTTCATCATCATCATCAAGTTCGTGAAGGGTTAGGCGTGTTTCCTGTTCCTTAATCCTCAACATGAACTTGGTCCCTCCATCTCTTCCTCGGTCGTCCTATGTTCCTTCGTCCTTTTGGTTCATATTGTAGTGCTTGTTTTGGTAGTCTGTTTGTGTCCATCCTCTGTACGTGTTGTAGCCACTTTTTCTGGTACTGTTTTATTTCCTTTACTATGTTCTGTGCTCCCGTTTTTTGCCTAATACGTTGATTCTTTTCCTTATCTAGTTTTGTTATTCCCAGTAAGTGTCTAAAAAATTTCATCTGTGCTGCTTCTAAACGTTGTTCCTCTCTTTTCTTCAGTACCCAAGCTTCACTTCCATATTTCAATGCTGCTTTAGCTGTAATGTTGTGAATTCTTAATTTTGTTTCTTTGTTCATTTGTTTTCCAAAATGTCTCTGTATAGTTCCCTTTATTTCCATCACAGGATTTAAAAGGGTGAAACAGCGCACCGACTGAGTCGTCGTCTGTCACCGGCGACTAAACCTTTTGTATAAGTTGCTAATTTAATAACGGCAGGGTCGGTACAGCTTTGTCATTTTTCAGATCATTTTTTCCTGTCAGTTTTGTTGCCAGATCTACCTACACGCCAGTACATGTTTCAAAACCGATGCAGATGACTTCCTGTGCGCTCAGATGCAGTCAGCAGGCTCTCGATAATTTCTGCGCTAAATTTATTTTCGCTTGACCCATCCTCGTATATTAACATTTGCAGCCACTTGATAATTCGAACAGTTCACCAAGCCATAATTCTGTTTTGTAAGATGCAACTTCGCTGCTACCTTAGGCATTCGCACCGCATACCAAAAAGCGTTACCCAGACAAAGACAGCTGTAAGAAACACAGTGTCTAGAACCAGGGCCGTCAAATACATGAAGTAAAATCTCAGAAGCCGTCCCTCCAAACGGATGCCCAGTGTCTGTCATCCTCAGCCTCAAACACTTGCTAGCAACTGTATTACGTACCGCAGTGCTGCCGCTGCAGAATCTCATCAGTCGGTATTGAAGCAATGACAGTATGTCGATATTCCTGTGGTGCAAATCTGAGATCAGGCACTGCCCCAGCTTCTAAATTTGAAGCTTTTATGGCACTAACAGTGTTACACTTTCTTAGGGCATATTTTCAACACTTCACAGATCTCTATTTTTAATCTTTTCCGTTCTTGTACTGACGATGGAAAGAGAAACTGTCTACGAAACACTGGGATGCTGCTCAAAAGTGAATCGGTTCATCGACCAAAAGTCGCTTGATAAATTACATCCTAGCTACAAAAATGGAAGTGGCAAATATAAAACACGAAGCTATCAACACTTGACTTTCATTTCTGTTCAGAGTAGGGTATACCTGCAGGGAATCAGACCGATTCCTTGCCTCGCCTGCAGGAACTCAGATCGATTCGCTGCCTCGCCTGTAGGGACTCAGACCGATTCCTTGCCTCACCTGCAGAGACTCAGACCGATTCGTTGTTTCACCTGTAGGACTCAGACCGATTCGTTTTCTCACCTGTAGGACTAAGACCGATTCGTTTTCTCACCTGTAGGACTCAGACCGATTTGTCGCCTCACCTGCAAGGAATCAGACCGATTCCTTGCCTCGTATTCAGGGACTCAGATCGATTTGTTGCCTCACTATGTCGGTTTCAACAGCTAACTGGTTTCGATGAAGTAAGACAATTTCCAAGCACGTCTCATGCGTCTGCCTTCCAGCCCTACACGGCGTATTAGTGTTGTTTTACTTACACGGCGTATTAGTGTTGTTTTACTTCTGAGAACTCTACAGATTCTGTGTATGTATGTATCTATGTGTGTGTGTGTGTGTGTGTGTGTGTATATACATATATATGTGTGTGTATGTGTATATATATATATCATTAACCTTTAGACGCCTAACGCCAATTATAGTTGACGTACCGCACCGCTAACCTCCAAAGTTGCATTTTACATATTTATTCAACAAATATAGTTACCGAATATTTTAAACATGGTGTATACTCTCCTTTCTTTTCTCTTCAAAATGCAGTTTGTTTCATAATTCTAACGTATTTGGTTCCTGTATTTTTCACATTTTATATACAGGGTGTGCTAAAATTAAAAAAATAATTCCGGCGCCAAAAGGTTCAATTTGACGGACCTTAACTCGCACTTTCGCAATGTCGCCGCAATTATAAATCTTGACTTACACAATTTCACACATAATTTTTCAGTAAACTTATCATCAAGTTTCCCACCAAACGCCACATATCGAACTCCAGTCGTTCATTAATACTGCAGTCAAACCGAAATAAACCTTCTGCACAACCGCCATCTTGTCATTTTACATTCTACAAACATTACCTCTACAATAGCTGCACGTTTTTACAAGATCTATTACAATACACAACTTAAGGATCCTAACAAAAGTAGCAGTTCGGGAGTCGGCCATGTTGTTACTAATCAGTGTAGGGAAGTAAATGTTTTCGAATTGAGGTGGCCCCCAATGGAATAACCTCCATATAAAATTTCATAAATAAGAAAAGGACGGAAAATCATTTCACAAAAATCGGCGAAAGTGTCAAAAAACTGAAGAGGAGTAAACAAAGACGGTACGACGGTTTCCTAAACCTTCCTTTTTCCATTTGTTTAGAAGCTAAATAGTACAACACGACCATGAGACGTTAGCAGAAACTGTGGCAGCGAATTACTGTATCGGCAATTCTGCAGACGAATATTAGCTGTTTAACACAAGATAGTTATTTACGGCACAGTCACTGGTGCCTGATCCGAGTGCCTTTGAGTTTCAGTTGGCTAATGAAAAGTTAAACAGCCTAAAATCACCAGGTATTGATCAATACACAGCAGAATTGATGAAAGCAGGGTGATACAACAATTAGTTCTGAGATCCGTACTATTATTAATTCTATATGGAATACGGAGGAATTGGCTGAGGAGTGGACGGAGTCGATCACTGTACCTATTTATAAGAAGGGTGATAAAACAGAGTGCAGTAATTATACAGGTATATCAATTTCGCCAACTACGTGCAAATTTTTTTCCCATTATCCCGTCAAGGTTAACTCCATATGCAGAGGAAATTATCGGGGATCACCAGTGTGGATTTCGACGAAACATATCAATTACTGATCATATATTCTGCATTCGTCAAATATTTGAGAGAAAACTGCAATACAATGAAGCAGTGCATCAGTTATTTATGGATTTCATGAAAGCTTATGATTTAGTTAGAAGGGAGGTTTTGTATAATATCCTCACTTAGTTTGGTATCCGCATGAAACTGGCGAGGTTAATAAAAATGTGTCTGAATGAAACCTATAGCAGAGTCAGGGAATGCAAACATTTGTTTGACATGTTTCATATTAAGAACGGTTTGAAACAAGGAGATGCTTTATCGCCATTGCTTTTCTAATTTGCTTTAGAGTACTTCATTAGGGGGGCGTTAAGGTAAACCAGGATGGCTTGAAATTAAATGGTACACATCAGCTTCCGGTTTATGCTGATGATGTCAATATACTGGGCGGAAGCGCACATACTATAAAGAAAAACAAAGAAGCTTTAGTATTTGCTAGTAAGGAGACTGGATTAGAAGTAAATGCTGATAAAACTGAGTACATGGGATTGTGTGGAGCTCAGAATGCAGGACGAAGTCACAACAAAAAGACTGATAATAGTTCCTTTGAAAGGGTGGAACGGTTCAAATATTTGGGAATAACCTTAACGAACAAAAAATCTATTCACGTAGAAATTAAGAGCAGATTGAAGTCAGGGAATGCTTGGTATCATTCAGGGCAGAACAGTTTATCTTCCAGTTTGCTAACCAAAAAGTAATGATTAAGATATACAGAACTATAATTTTGCCTGTTGTTTTGTATTGGTATGAAACATGGTCGCTTACACTGAGGGAGGAACGTAGGTTGAGGTGTTTGAGAATAGGGTGTGGGGAAAAGCTGGACCTAGTAGGGAAGAGGTAACAGGGGAATAGAGAAAACTACATAATGAAGATCTTAATGATCTGTGCTTCTCACCAAATATTATTTGGGTGATAAAATCGAGAACAAGATGGGCAGGACATATAGCACGTATGGGGAGGGGAGCGGCGCATACACATTTTGGTGGGAAAAGCTAAAGGAAAAAGGACATTTGGAAGACCCAGGCGTAGATAGGTCGATACTATTAAGATGGATCTTCAAAAAGTGATATGGAGGGGCATTATTAAACTGGACCTTCAGAAAGTGATATGGACGGGCATGGACTGGATTGATCTGGCTGAGAATAGCGACAGGAGGCGGACACTTGCCAACGCGGTAATGAACATTCGGGTTCCATTAAATGCGGGGAATTTCTTGACTAGCTGCAAACCGGTCAGCTTCTCAAGAAGGGCTTTGCTCTATACAGTAAGTAAGTAAGTAAGTAAGTAAGTAAATACGTAAGTAAGTTGTTTTATGTACCACTACATTTAGCAATAAAGAAACTCTATGTTCTGCGCACACACACACACACACACAGTAGTGCATTTACGTGTTTTCAACGTATCTCTGAAGAATCAGCTATTATTTCCATGGGCAGCAATAAGTGACTGGTTTTCAGCTGCGTTCGCAAAATTGCGAAAATCGAATAAGAACTTCATCAAGTCTGTCCGTCCGCATAGAACAATTCGGTTCCCAAAGAACGGATTTTCATTACATTTGAAATTTGAAATATTTCTCGAAAAATCTTTCGAGAAAATTAGAGTTTAGTGAACATGTGAAGAATAACACGTACTTCACAAAAAGACCCAAGTACACACATGATATCTCGCTTAGAATGAGAAATGTTTCACACAAAAGTTGTGGAGAAAATCAAAACACATTTATGTTCAATAACGTTTCCCGAAAATCGTGCCGTTTATTAAGTAAGGTGAAAAGATATGGAAGAGCCGTAGAGGCGACATATTACAAAATAAACGGCGCACGCGCATTGAATGCTGGATAACTAGGGCTATAAATACAGGCAAAGGCACGCGCGCGCACACGCACGCACGCAAACACACACAGAATATGTAATACTTATTGCTTTTCCACGGCAACAATGGTTACGCGAACGCGCCTGAATGTTAAAGTTTATACGCGCATTGCCTCTCCTGTAATGACCCAGACAATGTGTCACTACGGTGCAGTACGGACTGAATCTCTACACAGAATTCAGGTTAGCCTCGGTCTTTAACGGGATACTCTGCTGATGTTTCACACAACACTGACAAGACGACTCACACAATGTACTGAGTCTGCCTGGTCTTCCTCAGTCATAACTCGCAAAGGACAAAGAAGACCATCCCGGTTTAGCCGTATCTCAGTACTCCTCTTTCTGGATAGACGGAGTAATGGTGCGGGATATCGTAAATGTTCGATTTACAGCAAAGATCCTCCAACACCCACTCCGCGCGACGCGGCAACTAAAAAATTGTTCCCAGCTGACAGGACAGAGAGAGAGAGAGAGAGAGAGAGAGGGTGAGAGAAGAGGGACTGAGGTGTGGGCCGTTACCCGTTTCTGATACACTGCCTCCGTCAAGTTAGTCAAAGTGGCGGCCGATAAGATTACACGTTTTTTTCTCTCTCTCACTCTCTCCCGAAAATGGAATAGCCGTGCTGTTCTGTCACAGTGCAGGCTCCCATCCAAACGACTGTGATTACGCCTGCTACCTCAGTCCCTGTGCTTGCTTTCGTTTAGATAAGGATTTGAAAATGGAATAGTGTTACTACAAGCAATGTATGTCTATGTGAGTGTGTGTGTGTGTGTGTGTGTGCGTGCGTGCGCCACCAACATACATACACACATATACATGCTGCAATGTTTTAGCATAAAGATAATACAGAGTGGAGCAGTACACTGACTTTGTTGTCTGATAACGATTTGAAAATGGAATATTCGTGCTGTTTGTGTTAGGGCGTTATCAGCTCGCTCAGGCAGCCTCGAACGAAGCCTGTTTACAGCCCGAACTCTTATCTCTGCTTCCTTCAGTTTGTCCCGGGCTGCCATTATCTCCTATCGCGTCACATAAACATGCAGCGCTATCGACGTGCGCAACAGACAAGCTTCCTGCTGGCTACACGATTTGCATAACCTCACTTTCAAACCCTTTCCGAGCAGCAGTGACGTAACAAGCGCACCCCGACTGGGCTGTAATGGTCTCATAACTTTGTTTCTCAGGTAACTATGGCTGCGATACAGACGTACAGTGCGATTCAATATCTCTAAAAGAAACTGTCTTAATATAACCTAACTTTTATAACTTTTTACGGGTACAAAAACCACAGTAGACCGCCTCTGTGGTCTAGTGGTCAGAGTTTCTGGCTACAGATGCAGAGGTCCCGGGTTCGATCCCCGGCGCTACCAGATTTTCTGAGTAGTAGTGGGTCTGGAACGGGGTCTACTCAGCCTCGTGAGCCTCGTGAGGTCAATTGAGGAGCTACTTGAATGAAAAAA
>Ga0131853_10019035_pt1 | contig 12496 bp, 12 predicted proteins | sample TergutLab28metaG_FD_92764 | JGI IMG/M metagenome (GOLD analysis project Ga0131853, IMG submission 92764) | Labiotermes labralis P1 segment gut microbial communities from Petit-Saut dam, French Guiana - Lab288 P1 (version 2) (version 2) | ecosystem: Host-associated > Arthropoda: Insects >...
GTCGTCAGTCGCTCCGCCTACGCTGGCGCTTCGGATGCTAAACGTGTGCCACCGGCACACAGCATCCTTGCGTACCGCTATAGGTACGCTCAGTCCACCCCACAAAGCCAAAACCGGGCTTTGCGGGGACCCCAGGCGTCGCTCCTTCCTAGATTGGCGAAAAATCGCCTCTTCCAGCCGACATTTCGGGTATTGAACACAGGTTCTTAGCTCTGAATTGTATACACGATAACCGCAGTGTTTTGATAAGTACAGTCATTATATAATATTGTTATCGCCGAATCAAGCTTCACTGCAATAAGCGGCAATGAAATAACAATATCAAAGAATATACGGACAAAGACAACAAGACGGAGCAATAATCTGTATTGCCAATTAAAGACAGTCATTTTTATTACCATCAATCCGTGGTGCCGGCATGTCTAAAAATACCCCCAATTGGTGATTATAAGAGTTCAATATTTTCACTTGAGCATAATGTTGTTGGGTATTGAGTATTAAACAAATCTATTGCATAATAGTTTCTAGAGGTGGATGATACTATGTCGGTCGACGGATGGAATTTTGAGCACACTTACACGAATCTTCCCGAAATATTTTACAGTAATCAGGAACCTGCAAACGCGCCGGACCCGCAGATGGTTGTGTTTAACCGAGAGCTTGCCCAAGCCTTAGGGCTTCGCTCGGATAAGTTAGCGGACACGCCGCAAGTATTCGCGGGCGCATCGCTGCCATATGGCGCGAAACCCATTGCTCAGGCTTATGCCGGATATCAATTCGGTCATTTTGCAATGCTTGGCGATGGACGCGCGGTGCTGCTTGGCGAACAAATCGCCCCGGACGGCCGCAGGTTTGATATCCAGCTAAAGGGCTCGGGCCGTACGACTTATTCCAGAAATGGCGACGGGCTTGCGGCTCTTTCGCCAATGCTCAGGGAGTATATCATCAGCGAGGCTATGTTTGCGCTGGGCATCCCTACGACCCGTTCATTGGCGGTTGTTCTCACCGGCAAGGGTGTTATCCGGGAAAAGGTTTTGCAGGGCGCGGTGTTGACACGTGTTGCGTCAAGCCACATCAGGGTCGGGACATTTAATTATATATCGGCGTTTGGCAAAAATGAAGATTTGCGCGCGCTTTCCGATTACTGTATTTTGCGGCACTTTCCATGGATCGAAAGCCGCAAGGACGAGAGTCAGAACAAGTATGTCCTGCTTCTTAGGGAGGTTGCGCGGCTTCAAGCGTCCTTAATTGCGAAGTGGCAGCTTGTCGGCTTTGTCCACGGTGTAATGAATACGGACAACATGGCGATATCAGGGGAAACCATTGACTACGGGCCTTGCGCCTTTATGGACGCTTATGACCCGGAGACCGTTTTCAGTTCGATTGATACAGCTGGCCGCTACGCGTTTGGAAATCAGTCCGGTATAGGGGCGTGGAACTTGTCAAGATTTGCGGAGTCTCTGCTGCCGCTACTTCATGAAGACGAGGGCAAGGCCGTCGAGCTGGCTCAGGAGGAAATCGCTGACTATTGGAAGCTTTACAACGAAAGCTGGCTTGCCGGTATGCGCGGAAAGCTTGGGCTTAGCGGCGAGGAACCGGAAAATATCGGCCTTGTTACGGAGCTGCTTGGCTTGATGTGGAAGCACGAACTGGATTATACAAATACCTTCAGATCAATTATGTATGCGCATCAAGGAGATTCGCCGCTGTTTGAAATTTCGGAATTTGCAGCATGGAATGAAAAGTGGCGGGCCAGACTTGGAAGACAAAAACTTAGTCAGGATCATGCCGTGGACATAATGAAAAAGCACAACCCGGCCGTTATTCCAAGAAATCATCGTGTAGAAGAAGCTCTGGCCGCTGCCGAGCAAGGGGATTATTCCGTAATGAACGATTTACTGACGGCGTGCCGTGAACCTTATCAGGAATCGGAGCATTACTCCCTTCCTCCCGAACCGGCTTCCTGCAAATACAAAACATTTTGCGGAACGTAGAATATTGTGTTATAATGTGAGGGATAGAGGGGATTGCTGTGAGGCTGAAACTCGGTGAATTCAAAGGCCGCCGGCGCGCCGCCTTGCGCTGGCTGGGGGGCCCGTTAATGGTATTGACGGGCCTGGTTTTGCTACTGCTTTCTCATCGGCAGCCGGGATTCGCCGCTTGGTATGCGGAGCGTATATTTCCCGTTTTTCCTCATATCGCAGGTCGGTTTTGGGGGCTGTTCCCATTTTCAGTATTTGAAATATTGATAATAGCGCTTGCTCTGTGCCTGCCGATTGGCTTAGCTCTTATTATTGTAAATTTATGCGGCAGCCGTGGCCGCACCAGGTTAAAGGCATTCGCCAAAACCGCACCGCTGCGCCTTCTGTATGCTCTGTCGATCATCTTCTTGGTATTTGTGCTGACGGCCGGAATTAATTATAGCCGCGAGTCGTACGCCGACCATATAGGCATTGCCGTACAAGATTCTTCGCTGGAAGAGCTGGTGAGCCTGTACCTGATGCTTGTGGCGCGGGCCGAATTGCTTGCCGGGCAGATTGACACGGACGCCGACGGGTACTTCGTACTGCGGCGAGAAGGACTGTATAATTATGCGCGACAGTCTATGCACAGCTTGAATAGCAAATACGGCGGTCTGGGAACCTTCTTTCCCCGTGCCAAGGCGCCGCTGCTTTCGCGTTTTGTGCTTTCCAATTCCAACATTGGCGGTTTTTTTTCACCCTGGACAATGGAGGCTCACTATAATGCCGACATGCCGGATCAGAGCATACCATTCGTTATTAATCACGAACTGGCTCATGTTGCCGGACATATGCGCGAAGACGAGGCTAACTTCATAGCCTACCTGGCCAGTCGTAACTCCGAGCATGTGGATTTTCAGTACAGCGCCGTGTATGTGGCTTTGAGCTATACGCTTAACGCTTTGCGCCGCAACGTGCCGCCGGAACAGTATAACGAGCTTTTTGACATGCTACCGCAGCAGCTTAGGTGTGACTTCGCCGCCGCTCACGCATATTGGCAAGCCTTTCAGGGCCGCGCGGCCGATCTGGCCACGCGAACCAACGACGCCTATCTGCGCCTTAATCAACAGCAGGACGGCGTGCTTAGTTATGGCCGAATGGTCGATTTATTGCTGGCATATTACCGCGCTTATCTATATATTACATAGGTGATGATATGGCCATTTTACGCGCGTACGCACTTCCGCACCCGCCACTGGCCGTACCGGATGTGGGGCGCGGCGAAGAAAGCAAGATTTCGGACACGCTGTCGGCATTTGACGAAGTTGCGGCGGCAATCGCCGAACTTGTGCCGGAAACAATAATTTATATTACACCCCATAATGTGCTGTACTCGGATTATTTCCACATATCGCCGGGGATTAGCGCAAAGGGCGACCTTTCACAATTCAATGCCCGTGATGTTCGCTTTGAAGCAGAATACGACACCGAGCTGGTTAACGAGATAGCGAGGCTTGCTGAACAAAGCGGAATACACGCGGGAACTCGCGGCGAGAAGAACCCTCGGCTTGACCACGGGACGACGGTTCCCATTTGGTTCATTAACCGCCGCTGGCCGAGTTACAGGGCTGTGCGGGTATCCCAGTCCGGCATGGGGTCTGCGGAGCATTACCGGCTTGGGCAGGTTATTGCAGAGGTCGTGGAAAAGGCGGGGCGCAGGGCCGTAGTGGTCGCCAGCGGAGATTTGTCGCACAAGCTGTCCGAAAGCGGGCCGTATGGCCTTGCGCGCGAGGGGGAGACATATGACAATGCAGTCACGGATGCTCTTTCGAGCGGCGACTTTCTTTCACTGCTTGCCATACCTGAGTCTGTCCGCGAGAAAGCCTCCGAATGCGGGCACAATTCCTTGGTGATGCTTGCGGGATGCTTTGACCGTAAATCCGTTGACGCGAGGCTAATATCTTATGAAGCTCCTTTCGGGGTGGGCTATGCTGTGGCGGAGTTTTTTCCCGGCGAGGCTGACGAAGAACGCAATTTTCTTGAGCGGTTCGAGGAAATGTCCATTGAGGAAGCCCGCAGGCGTCAGGACTCGGAAGACTGTTATCGCCAGCTTGCGCGCCAATCTCTGGAACACGCCGTAAGAACCGGCACAGCGTTGCCCATTCCGGGAAATCTGCCAGATGAAATGCTTAGCGAAAAAGCGGGGGTATTCGTGTCCCTGCACAAAAACGGCCGCTTGCGCGGCTGTGTAGGAACCATATTCCCGACAACGGACAATGTCGCCCTCGAAATCATCCAAAATGCTGTATCCGCCGGTCTTGCGGATAATCGCTTCGAGCCGGTAAATGATTCCGAACTCCCGCATCTTACCTACAAGGTTGACATCTTGTCCCGACCGGAGCCGATTGCCGGCCCGGAAGAACTTGATGTACGGCGCTATGGAGTAATTGTTTCGGCCGGGCACAGGCGTGGGCTGCTGCTTCCCAACTTGGACGGCGTGGATACCGTTGACCGACAGCTTGCTATTGCGCGGCAAAAGGCAGGCATATCCGATCATGAACCGGTTAAGCTGGAGCGCTTCGAGGTGTTTCGCCATGAATGAGGCGCGGGCGGCAATGTTTTGGGAGGAGGCGGAAAGCAAAGGGGTACTGTGCGGTCTCTGTCCGCATGGCTGCGAAATTTCGGAATACGCGGCGGGTTTCTGCGGAGTTCGTGAAAATCGGGACGGCAGGCTTTTCGCCTTGAGCTATGGGCAGGTTTCCTCCGTTGCGTTAGACCCCATTGAAAAAAAGCCTTTGAGAATGTTTTGCCCGGGAACGCAAGTGCTGTCAATCGGTGGATATGGCTGCAATCTGCGCTGCCCGTTCTGCCAAAACAGCGCTATATCATTGGAGTACAAGGAGCGGCGGCAAGCCGTAACGCCGGAATATATAGCCGAACTTGCCGTACAAGCCGTTCCTCATGGAAATATCGGCGTCGCGTACACCTACAACGAACCGTTTATCGGCTACGAGTTCCTGCTTGACTGCGCAAGGCTTGTGCGCGGCGCAGGGCTCAAGAATGTGGTTGTTACAAACGGCTTTGTCCGGCCCGAGCCGCTTGACAGACTGCTGCCGTTTATTGACGCGATGAATATCGACTTGAAGGGCTTTACCAGCGCTTTCTACGAAGGGCTCTGCGGCGGCCTTGAGGCGGTTAAGGAGACGGTATCGCTGTCGCACCGTCGCTGCCATGTGGAAATATCTACCTTAGTGATACCCGGTGAAAACGCCTACGATATCGAGAACATCGCCGCGTGGATCGCTTCATTAAGCCCGGACATACCTCTGCATCTGTCCCGATTCTTTCCGCGCTACAAGTATCTTCGCAAAGCGCCGACTCCGCGGGAAGAAATCTTCAGGCTTTGTGAGATCGCGGGAAAACACCTGAAGAATGTGTTTCCCGGAAATATTTAGATGCGTATACAACCATCTTTCACGCAAAAAATAAGCGGGGAGGTGAAGCATGGACATCAGCAAGCATAAAATATATGCGCCTGACATGCCTATGGGTCTCGATATAGCCCTTGCCAAGAATATGGCGGCGCATGAATATTTTTACTCATTGCCGGAAGAGGCGCAAAAGCGGATAATAGACCACACGCATACTATCGGCAGCAAGGAAGAGATGCAGTCCTACGTTGATTCGCTTGTCGGGGGCAATTATTTGCGTTAATCCTAAAAGCCTGTACTTGATACCGCTCAATGCCGGCTGGAATGTTGGCTTTCCACCATTTCCAGCCGGTATTCCGGTATTGAATAAATGATGTCACAGCTTGAACTACGGACTTGGCGTAGCTCCGGTGTTCTTGGACGCCGTAAATGTTTAGGCACACCTGGAAGATAATATTCTTACATAGGCTTTGCGAACGCAATTTATAGACCGACTCGCATTCGAGATACGCTGATAATTAGTTTTTGAGGTCGTGCCATGATAGCTATAATTATACTTGTCATCATCATGACGATATCAGTCGCTGCAATCAATTTGAAACTGCCGCAAGGTCGCGCTGACAAATGGGTTCGCTTACCTGTTCTGGTTACTATCATTAGTTTTAATACCATTGTAGCGTTTCATGGGTATTTTTTGACAATCCCCGTGCTTAGGCTGGATAGTATTATAGGGCTATCGATGGCATTTATATTAGTTATGCCATTGTATTTTATCGCGTCAAGTTATATCCGCCATCTGATGGATAAAACGGACATAGATGTTGCAAAAAAACTATTAGGGACCTGGTTATTGCTAATGTAAGCACTATAGTACTAGCGGCATTGATGATCTACTTTTATATGTTTGGCCCGACAAACTGAAGACAGTACTGTCTATACTATATACTAGTAGCTAGGGCTGTTGCAAAACCACAAAAGTGGATGCAACAGCCCTTTTAAATTGATATTACAGCAAAAGCGAGGCAAAGGACAATCAGAAGAAAATCATTATCAGCGAAACCGAAGCCACGGCAAGAGAAAGGCAGAAGCCCAGAAGTATAGGCTTTTTGCCATGCCGGAGCAGTTCTTTGAAATTAACGCCGAGGCCGATGCCAACCATCGCCATTACGATAAGAAACCGCCCCATCTCGCCCCAAAACGCTGTGGCTACGGCAGGTATCGCGCCTGTGGTGTTAAGGATGCTGGCCGCCAGGAATCCGGCCACAAACCATGGGAATGTTTTGCGCAGACTAAACCCTCCGCCTTCCTGGGTTAGTTTTGACTGCCGTAGAGCCAGCGCGAAGGTTATCGGGATAATCAGCAGTGTGCGCGTCAGCTTGACCACGGTGGCGGTGTTGCCTGCGGATTCGCTGTAGGAAAACCCGGCCGCCACCACCGACGAAGTGTCGTTAATCGCCGCTCCGGCCCAAATGCCGAAGCTCGTGTCGTCCATGCCCATTAAATGCCCGGCGGCAGGGAACACAAATACGGCGATGACATTGAACATGAATATTATCGAAATAGCCGTTGCGACCTGCTTGTCGTCGGCCTTGATAATCGGCGCGGCGGCGGCAATTGCCGATCCGCCGCAGATCGCGGTACCTACGCCGATCAGGGTTCGTTCGTTGTCAGAGAGGCCCAGATGCTTACCGATGAAGTAGGCCAGTATCAGCGCGGCGGCTACTACAGCCAGCAGCAGAGCCAGCGCCTGACCGCCTATGTCCACAACATGCGCCAGGTTCATCTGAAACCCGAACAGGACTATCGCGGTTTGCAGTACACGCTTGCCCGTTTCCTTTGTTCCGGGCTTACAATTATCGGGAAGCCGCCACAACTGGGCAAGTAGCATACCGAATAAAATTCCGATCACCGGGCCGCCGGCCACCGGCAGTAGCCTTCCCAGCACCCATGCCGGGAGCGCTATCAGCAGGCATAACAGCGCTCCCGGCATGTTTTTGGAACTGTAGTAGCCAATACCGGTGATTGGCAAGGTAATAAGCAGCGCTATGAGTACGTAGGCAATAGTCATGGAAGTATGTCGGAATAGTAGTGGAAAAGAGTCGTCGAACCGCCGGTATGCAGGAAGAGTATGTTTTCGCAGTCCTTAAAGTAGCCTTTCCTGACCAGATCAATAAGTCCGTCCATGGTTTTTCCGGTGTAGACGGGGTCAAGCAGAATCGCCTCGGTACGCGCTAAAAGCTTGACGGCTTCCACCATTCCCGGCGTAGGCAGCGAGTATCCGCCTCCGATATAGTCTTCAAAGACCGTAACGTCTTCCATACGCGGCGGGTTGGCAAGCCCCAGCTTGGCTGCCGTGCGAGCGGAGAGGTCGTAAACGGCGGGAATTTGGCGGTCGTTCTTGCGATTGATGCCGATGCCCGTGATAGGGATTTGCCCGTTCATGCCGATGATGCCTGTAAGCGTACCGGCGTGTGTCCCCGTACTTCCGCTGGTCAGCACGATATTGTCGATCTTCAGGTTCATTTCAAATAACTGCTGCATTAACTCCTGCGCGCAGGCCACATAGCCCAGCGAGCCGATCTCATTGCTGCCGCCGCCCGGAATAATATAAGGTTTGCGGCCCTGCGCCCGGAGGTCTTCGGCGACTTCGGCCATCTTGGCCATCAGGTCTGTGCCGCCTTCTACCACATGGATTCCCTCGGCATCCATAAGCTCATAAAGGAAGTTGTTTCCGCCGGCTTTCTTGTTATAGCTGTTTGGCACTCGCTGTTCCAATACCAGGTGGCAACGCATACCTTCTACAATAGAAGCCGCAAGCGTCAGACGGGCATGGTTGGATTGAACCGCGCCGCAGGTGATGACGGTATCGGCGCCTTGAGCCAGCGCGTCGCCCATCAGAAACTCCAGCTTGCGGGTTTTGTTGCCTCCGGCGGCAAGCCCCAGAAGGTCGTCGCGCTTGATGTAAATTGTCGGGCCTCCAAGGGCGGCGCTCAGGCGCTCCAGCTTTTCGACCGGCGTGGCGAACGGGGTGTACTGGCGGCGCGGGAAACGGCTTAGATTCATGAGAACACCTCTTTTCTTTAATTTAACGGGTTGTATCGGTATAGAACTGGAATGCCTCTTTGTCTGTGAATCCTTCGTGGACGATTTTTCGGATTGCGGCGGCCATCTGGACGGGGTGTTCGCTCTGGAAAATGTTGCGCCCCATGTCCAGACCCCTTGCGCCGCCTTGCATCGAGTGGTACGCGAGTGTCATGGCTTCAGCCTCGGGCAGCTTCTTGCCGCCCGCCACCACGATTGGAACAGGGCAGGCCGCGACGATTTCCTCGAATTTGTCGCAATAATAAGTCTTGATAAGATTCGCGCCAAGCTCGGCCAGTATGCGCGTGGCAAGCTTGAAGAACCGGTCGGTGCGCTCCATGTCCTTGCCGACCGCGACGACACCAAGCGTGGGAATACCGTAGCTCATTCCGTCGTTGACAGTCCTGGACAGGTTGTCGAGGCTGCTGAGCTGCCCGTCGGCTCCGATGAAAGTCTGCACGGCCATGCAGTCGGCGTTCAGGCGGATCGCGTCTTCGATATCAACCGCGACAACTTCGTGGCTGAGGTCATCGTACAGCATCGAGCTTCCCGAGGATGTGCGCAGCGCGACGCCCTTGCCGCTGTTCGGCGGAACGCAGGTTCTGAGCGCGCCGCGCGTACCCATCAGCACGTCGATGTGCGGCAGCAGCGAAGGAATCACGATATCCAGGCGCTCGAGCCCGGTTACGGAGCCCATGAAGTAGCCGTGGTCGAAAGCGAACATGACCGTATTGCCTGTTTTGGGGTCAAAAATGTTGGATAGCCGCGTTTTCATGCCCCAATCCAGACTGTCGGCTCCCTTGACATGAAATGTACCTTGGTTGGCAAAAGGCGTGTTCACGTGATAATTCTTTTGATCTTTTTCCTGTCCTTGCAGATCGGGCATATGTAATCCTCCAAATCGCGCTTATCAAGCGTCAGTATACGTTAGGCACATTATAGACGATCAGCGATTTTGTGTCAATAGATAGGTCTATAGCGCCGGTTAGCGCTCATTGACATCAAGGGGATATTTTGGTACATTGTACATAGATATTTGTTCTGGAGGGCTGAAATTGTCTGGAAAATATTTGATGGCTGTGGACGCCGGTACGGGGAGCGTCCGAGCCGTATTGTTTGACACGGACGGCAACCAGCTTGGCTGTGTGCAGCGGGAATGGGAGCATCGCGAAGATCCGCGCTATCCCGGCAGTATGGATTTCGACTGGATTAGCAACTGGGAGCTTGCGCGGGAGTGTATCGGCGGAGTCCTGAGGGAAACGGACGTCGCGCCGAGCGATGTCGCGGCGGTGTCCACGACCTGCATGAGGGAAGGAATTGTGCTTTACGACGCCGCGGGCAAGGAAATATGGGCTTGCGCGAACGTTGACGCCCGAAGTTCTGACGAAGTTGTCCAGCTAATCAGGGCAAACCCAGAGATGGAGAGGGAAATCTACCGTCAGACCGGCGAAACATACGCCCTAGGCGCGCTACCTCGCCTGCTGTGGGTAAAGAACAAGATGCCCGGCGTTTACGAACAGGCCGCCTCAATGGGTATGTTCAACGATTGGCTGATCTACAAAATGACCGGTGTGCTGGCAGTAGAGCCCAGCAATGCCTCTACGACGGGGCTTTTAGACCTTCAAAAACGGGATTTTGACCCGCGTATACCCGAGGGCTGCGGCCTGCGCTCCGACCTTTTTCCGCCTGTTGCTGAGCCGGGGAGTGTAGTAGCAACGGTCAGCAGCGAAGGCGCGCGGCAGACAGGGCTTGCGGAAGGCACGCCCGTCGTGGCCGGGGGAGGGGACGCCCAGCTTGGATGTGTGGGCGTAGGTGTGGTTGAACCCAACCAGGCGGCGGTGTTCGGCGGGAGCTTCTGGCAATACGAATACAACACAGCAAGCGCGGCGGCAGACCCCGCGTGCAGGGTGCGTGTCAATTGCCATGCCGTGCCCGGCGTGTGGCAGTACGAGGCGATTGCGTTCCTGCCCGGAATAGTGATGCGCTGGTTCCGCGACGCGTTTTGTCAGCCTGAGGTACAAGCGGCGGCCGAACAAGGCGCGGATCCATACGAGCTTATGAACCGTGAGGCTACCAAGATTCCGGCGGGCTGCTACGGAATGATGTGCGCGTTTTCCGACGTGATGAACTTTATCTCGTGGAAGCACGCTTCGCCGACTTTTACTAGCTTTGAGCTGGACGCGCAGCGCTTCAATCGCTATACATTCTATCGCGCGATCATGGAAAACGCCGCGCTTGTTACCAAGGGACACCTTGAGCTTGTGGCGCAGACCACCGGAAAGCGGCCCGGCGAGATCGTGTTCGGGGGCGGGGCCTCCAAGAGCCCGCTTTGGTGTCAGATCGTCAGCGATGTACTGGGGCTTCCCGTGAAAGTGCCGGCGGTAAAGGAAGCCACGGCTCTGGGCGCGGCTATTCTCGCCGGTTATGGCGTCGGCATTTACGCCGATATCCCGGATACCGCGCGTAGGCTGGTAAAGTGGGAGCGAACCTACACCCCCGACGCGCAAAATCACGAGACATACAGCGAAATGTACCCGGTTTGGAAAAAAGTGTACGACGCTCAACTGGCGCTGGCGGATCAGCAGATAACCAAGCACATGTGGATTGCGCCGGGAAATTAGCTTGAAGGCGTGTACTATTAAATTGAGAGGAAGATTAATATGGCTAGAAGACTTTGCAAATCCAATACCGACGAAAAAATTGACGGAGTATGCGGGGGTATAGCTGAATACTTTAACATTGATTCCACCCTTGTTCGTATTGGGTGGGTAATTTTCACTCTTTTGGGCGGTTCGGGTATACTGGCTTACATCATATGCATGTTTGTAATGCCGGATGCACCAGAAAAACCGGATGAACCTGAAAACCCTAACAGGAATTGACAGTGTTGCAGGTTAAAATATTAGGAGGTTGATTAAATGTTTGTCATAAATGAGAATGAACGCGAATACCGCTTTGGAAACAGCGGGCCCAAGTACCTTATGAGAGGTCCGCGGAGCGGTTTCGCCCTGGTGCAGTTTGGCCCGGGAGAAGACTTTATGGCGCATTATCACAATGTCATGGAGGAGAATTTCTTCATTTTGGAAGGCGAGGTGGATATCGTCGTGGATGGCACTGTTCATCATCTTGTGCCTGGCGACCTGATTCACATCGAACCTGGCGAAGTCCACTATGTCGCTAACAAAGGCGATGTCGCCATGAAGATGATCTCTACATTAGCTCCGTTTCAGGACGGAGACAAAGTTGAAGTAGAGAATTATACCTATTAGGATTGCGTAAGAGGGGGAGAATACATGCGATTGAACGATAAAGCGCTTCAAGATGCCGGTGCGTGGGAGTCCGCGGGGATTACTCTGCCCAGATTCGACCGAAAAGCGGTCGCCGCTGCGACTGATGCCGCGCCGGTTTGGATACATTTTGGCGCGGGCAATATTTTTCGGGCGTTTCCCGCGATGTCGATGCAGTCATTACTGGACCGGGGATTGGAAAGCAAGGGGATAGTGGTGGCCGGGGGCGATATTATCGACAAAATATTTGTCCCGCACGACAACCTTACATTGCTGGTGACGCTGAAATCAAACGGAACAATTGAGAAAACCGTGATAGGGAGCATTGTCAAGTCGCTCAAGGCGGACAGCGAAAACGAGCGGGACTGGCATCAGTTGAAGGATATGTTCGCCAAGGCGTCGCTGCAGATGGTCAGCTTTACGATTACCGAAAAGGGCTATGCGCTGAAGAGCGCGGACAGCGGTCTCCTGCCAGATGTGGAGCACGACTTCAAGGCGGGGTACGCGCAACCACGCAGCTATATGGGCAAGCTGGCGGCGCTGCTGTACGAGCGCTACCTGGCCGGAGGTTGCCCCGTGGCCATGGTCAGCATGGATAACTGTTCACAAAACGGTACGCGGCTGCAGGCCGCGATAGCCGCATTTGCTGAAAAGTGGGAGGAAAGCGGCCTTGCCGACAAGGGCTTTCTCGCGTATGTCAACGACCCCGGGCGCGTCTCATTTCCATGGAGTATGA
>Ga0131853_10019036_pt1 | contig 12496 bp, 8 predicted proteins | sample TergutLab28metaG_FD_92764 | JGI IMG/M metagenome (GOLD analysis project Ga0131853, IMG submission 92764) | Labiotermes labralis P1 segment gut microbial communities from Petit-Saut dam, French Guiana - Lab288 P1 (version 2) (version 2) | ecosystem: Host-associated > Arthropoda: Insects >...
ATTTCCTTTCATGGATTGTTATTTCTGGTATGGTTTTTACTATTTTTTCGTTTGATGGTTTGCTTAATAGTTTTGTCCAAACAGTTTTTTCTACCGACTGGCGTAATGTAGTAATGCTTGACGGTCAGCAGTACCGCTGGTTCCTGGTATTCTCGGGAATCTGGCAGGGCGCGGGCTGGAGCAGTATTATTTATCTCGCGGCAATCGCTGGCATTGATCAAGAGCAATACGAAAGCGCAACGATAGACGGAGCCAACAGGTGGCATAAAATATGGTATATCACATGGCCGGGCATAAAAATGACCGCAATATTACTACTGATAATGGCAATTGGCGGCATTATGGGTGGCAATTTCGACCAGATTTGGAACACCTATAATCCAACAGTATTCAGTCATGGAGATATTATCTCAACCTTTGTGACACGAACCCTGCGGGGAACACTACCAAACCATGGCTTGCTGACGGCAGTGGGGTTATTCAATGGATTGATAAATGCCGCGTTGCTGCTTGGTGCTAATTACCTTGTTAAAAGAACGCAGGGAACTGCCATGTTCACACTGGGCGGAAGATAGGAGGAGCCGAAATGTTAATAAAAAGAAGATTAAAAAGACTTACCGTAGGCGACTTCATCATAGCCGGTGCGTTGATTTTGTTCGCAATAATAATCGTGATACCGGTATGGTATGTATTTGTTATATCAATCGTGCCGGAGCATGTCTTCCACCAGACCCGTCTGCTACTTTGGCCTAGGGAGATTACATTTGCCAGCTTCAGCACAGTTCTCAGCAATTCAATAATGCAAACCGGGTTCCGTAATACGATTATCGTAACCCTTGTAGGTACGGTGTATGTCATATTTCTTAACATCACCTTTGCCTACGCCATGCTCAAGCCTATACCAGGGCGGGCTTTCTTCTGGGTTTTCCTGATGTTTACCATGTTCTTTGGCGGTGGGTTGGTACCATATTTTATGCTGATTCGCAACCTGGGGCTTATTAATAACATTATGGTAATGGTCTTACCCCACGGTATAAACATCTTTACTGTCATCCTGATGCAAAGCTATATCCGTACTCTGGGTCCGGAATATGAAGAATCCGCGCGGTTGGACGGTGCAGGAGAATTTGATGTGCTGTGGAAAATAGTTCTTCCCTTATGTAAACCCATGCTTGCCACGCTTGCTTTAATTGCCGCTGTGAGCGCGTGGAATAGATGGTTCGAAGGCTTGATGTTTATGCAGCGGCAGGACGGGTGGCCTTTGCAGCTGGTACTGCGTAATTTGCTCGACAGAGCTGCCTTGATAGCGGAGGGTGTACCTGTTGCTGCCCGTGCGTCTGATTTTAACGTAGGCTTGCAAATGGCGGCTGTTATGGTAACCATGATACCCATCGTCTGCGTGTATCCCTTCTTACAGAAATATTTTGTAAAGGGTATTACGTTAGGTGGATTGAAAGGATAAATGCCCATAGAGGCGAACAAAAAAAGAAGGGATGAAAAAAATGAAAAAGAAAATCGTAACATTGCTGTTGGTACTTGTCATGGCTTTAGCATTTGGTATGCTGACAGCCTGTAATCGCGGCGAAGATGAAACCAATGATATCGAGCAGCCCGCGGACGACAATCAACCGGAAGACACAACCCCAGATGACACAGATGAGACAATCAATGATGATTCAGAGGAGCCCTCCCCCGCTGACGCAAATCGTTTTTCAGAGCATATTACCATATCTATCAGTATGATGGATCCGCATAACGCGGGGCGTGATTGGGATACGGAAACCCGTTGGTCACCGTGGATACAGTTTATCATGGACAAATTCAACATTAGCTTTGACATTTACGCACTTTCATGGGGGGATTTCATCGAAGTGCAGCAGGGCTGGCTTGCCATGGGCATCGCTCCTGATGTTATGTTTATGGACGTAGCCCCTGTCCGTTACGGCGAATTTTTCATCAATGCCACCCAAGACCGTTTCTTTCGTCCTTTCAACCTGGACAATGCCCCAAACTTGAGACATGCGCTGGATACCGGACCTACAGCAATGCAGGCTTTCTACATCAATGGCAATCTGTATGCATGGCCTGGTATCAGCGACGGTCACGTACACATTTCCCCATATGCCATGCATGGTATTATGTATCGCAGAGACTGGGCGGAAGCCGTAGGGCACGCGCAACCCGACAGCATTTATACCTTTGATCAGTGGATAGCCATGATAGAAGCCGTACAAGAAGCCAACCCAGGTGAAGTAACCGGTTCTGTAATCGGCGCAGGCTCTGTTAATTGGGCATTCCCACGTGACTGGCCTATCGCCACAGTCCCATATTTTAACCGTTTTGTACGTCTTCCCGACGGTACCCATACCTGGGGAGCATTTACACCAGAGGCCGCGGAAATTGTAAGACTTACCAACCAACTCTTCAACGACGGCATTGTTTTCCAAGACCAAATGATGGCATTTGGTGACGAATCATGGGACGCACTTGTAGAAAACCGTTCATTCTCACATATCGTATCTGGAATGCATTACGGCGGTATGAGAAACAATGTGTATTGGTGGTTGAGAGGTAACGGCTATGATGCGCCCACTGAAGAAGAAATAGCTTGGTATGCCGATAATGTAGTTCGGCATGGTATCGTGGAAAACCCCAATGGCGGCTTTGTAGCCCTCGAGGGGCTTGGTGTTTGGTCGCAAACCGTAATGACCGCCGGTATCTCTGACGCAGCCGCCGAGCGCTGGGAAGCTGTCATGGATTTCCTTGTATCCGAAGAGGGTTACTTGACACGCGCATTTGGCGTTCGCGGAACTCATTGGGATTATGATGCCGCAGGCAACTTCCAGCTTATGTGGGAAACAGATGCAGACGGCGAACTTATTCATCCTCTTGCAGCGTACAATAACTGGCCTTTCATGCGTTTAGCCGGCAACATGGACTCACGCTATGAAATCTGGCTGCCCGAAAACCTGAACCAAACCATTTATCAGCAACATCGTACCTTCTTGGATGTCATTCATGGCCCAAGAACCACAAGGCTCCCCTTGAATGTAGACCTCGCTTACTTCACCGGCGAGCAATTCCTGAATGTGGGCGTAAGGGATACTGACGTAAATGATCAAATATTGGCACTGTTGATTGCTCCTCCAGACCGTGTAATGGATATGTGGGAAGCATGGCTGGATACACAGCGTCCCATAATGGATCCGATTATCGACGAAATCAACGCCGGTATCAGATAACTACTGCTTTCAAATTATAACAACGAGAAAGGGGTTAATAGCAATATTAACCCCTTTTTCATACCCATATGAGGAGAACAGATATGAGAGATCAATATACAACTATGCTGCGCCGCCGTCTGACTGTGGACTGGGCGAAGGAACTTGGGTCTATTGACCTGCGCAACCATTCCGCAGGCATTGGCGGTGTACATTCTATGCCGCCCCCGGCTCCGGTGGTTGAAGCAATGGCGGCTATTAAGCCGCGAATGATTCGCATTTTCCTGCAAGAGTTCTTTTATATTTATCCTGACCATGGTGTTTTTGATTGGAGCAAGATGGACGCATATATGGACGCGGTACACGCCATGGGCGCGGATATAATGGCTTCCATATGTATAAAGCCGAAGGTGTTATTCCCAGAGGTTGACCAGAAGGTATTTATGCCAAATAACATAGCTGAATGGCAGGAAGTTATAAGAGCCATGGTGCTGCGCTATAGCAAGGAAAAATCCTATGTCACCCACTGGGCAATTGCCAACGAAACCAATATCGGGGAATGGGGCGGCTGCCCGTACTTGATTGAAAGCCCGGATGATTTCTATGAATACTATAAAATCACTGCCGCTCCCATACGGGAGGTCTTGCCGAATGTGAAGGTAGGCGGCCCGTCATATGCAGGAGCAAGGGGTGGCGCGGAATACCTGGGGCGGTTCACGGAGCTGTGTAAGCTGCATAATGAGCCTTTGGATTTCACCTGCTATAACATGTATTCCAATAACCCGGATGAGCATAAATCCGATGCGAGGGGAATGCGCGATGCCATTGATAAGCATTTGCCAGGGCTGCCTTTTTATATGACCGAATTTAATATTGGAATAGGGGAGGATATGTCCATAGAGGAAAAAGCCTATGACCCCAAGCGTGCGGCGGGGCAGGCTGCGTCGATTCTTGCCTTTCATGAGGACGGTGCGCTTGATGGGACATTCCAGTACCATATTTATGACCAGTGGAATGACCCGCGGGAATTCGCGCCTTTCTATGGTATGACCCGTTACATGGCTGAACATTGGAATGATAAGCCACATCGCTTGGGGCTGCTGGATTTGGACGGCAAAACCCGCCCGCAGTATTTTCTATATAAGTGGCTATATGAAACCGTTGGTCAGCGCGTGCAGCTTGACGGTACGGACAATATATTGTGCGGTTTCGCCAGCCATGATAATAACGAGAAGCTGACGATTTTCCTCACAAACTATACCGAAATCGGTACTCCGGAGGCTCTGGCGGTTATTAATTTTGCCAATGCGCCGGCGGGTTCATATCGCATGAATGTGTACCGCATGGATAAGGAATCCGCCGCGGTATTGAAAATTACCGATAAACGACCGTTACTTGATCTTCCCCCGGCAGAAAGTCGGATGGTTTATGCCCACCCGGACTTTTATTTCAATATCTTTACCCCGGCTGACTCCGTGACGCTGATACGATTTGATAAGGTGGGATAGAGTGAAATGAAACGCGGTATAGTCTTTTTTGTTTTTATTTTTATGCTTGCCGCGTGTAGCGGGGCAGATAATGATGACAATGCTTATGATACCGAACGGGTACGCTCGATTATCTATGTTTCCTTCGATGACTTGACTCCCGAAGGGTATTTGCTGACCCAATCTTGGGATACGCTGGGTATCGATTCAAACGACAGGATATATATCGGCTTTACCGCATTCCGTCCAGATGGGCTTGAGGATTTTTTATTGTTTAGCTATCAACACGCAACAGGTGAGCGGCGGTTTCTGGGTTCGTTTATGCAGGCGGCATTTGAAGCGGGCAATCTGATTGAAGGCGAGGAAATGCCCAAGGGTCATACCCGCCTTGTATACACCAATGGGATGATATACATGGCTTCCCAAGGCTTCCATGATTTCAAAGAATCCTTGTGCGATTTAGAAAACTATCGCGGGGCGCATCTTTTTCGGTACGAAATAGCCACGGGTCTATTCACCAATGTGACAGCACATCTACCTGAAGGCGTTGTTATTCCCCATGAGGGGATTATCGCGTTAAACTATATGCCCAGTGCGGGGTATCTGGTGGGGCTGACCCATCCCCATAGCAATATTGTTTTCATTGACATTGAAACCTATGAGGTAAGTCGGGTCGCGCAAGGCATCCCTTGGATTCCCGGTCGGGTGGTAAGCCGCGACTTGGTGGTGGATGATGCCAACCAACGGGTGTTTATTTATCGCGGACCGGAAAATACCACCTGGACAGAGGGCACGATATATGCCCGTTTTACAGCGGCAAACGCGTTTCCTGTGTATATGTATGACTTGGCACGGGGCTTTATCACGCCCATTGCTTCGCCTGTATTTGGCGGTATGTGGGGCACAGCACTTGTTCCCGCCTGTGGGCAAAGGGCTTTTGTCAGTACCGCAGGCGGTTATTTAGTTGAAATTGATTTTAATGATCCTCCGCGTGCACGGATGTTTGGCAATTTGCTTCCACAGGAATTTCAAGATGCGTCTTACCGCCTTGCATTTTTGTATCACATCACCTTTTCCCCCTGTGAAACCCGGTTGTATACGATTCCCACTTACGCGGGGCATATAACAGGGCTGTACGAGTTTTGCTTGGAAATGCGGGAGTCTACCCGTTTGATTCCTCTGCCTAACCGGGTGTATACCGGTAATGGGATACGGGATTCGGTAGGGCTTTTGTATTTTGCCACATTCGGTTACCATGACTGGGCGGGCGACGGTCGGCTGATGATTATTGAGCTTGATTGATGTCTAGAAATTAATAAAAAGCGGGTGATGAAATGACCGTTAGGCAGCGTTTTGTCAATGTCATGAATTTTAAGAGGGTTGACCGATTGCCTTTAATCGAATGGGCGCATTGGTGGGACAAGACCCACCACCAGTGGCAGAAGGAAGGGCTATCTCCTCAGCTTACTGGAGAGGATTTATTCAATTACTTCAAGCTTGATGAGCTGAAATGCTTGTTCATCCATACGAAAGATAAGGGTTGCCCGGGAGCGGCTTATCACGGTGCGCCGATAATAAAAAATAAACAGGATTATCACGCCATCAAGCCTTATTTGTTCACTGATGAATTGATACACAATGCCGTTGAAAACGCTAAAAAACTTAGCGAAGGGCATAAAAGCGGGGATTTCGCCTTGCGCATATGGCTAGATGGTTGCTTTTGGTTTCCACGCAGTTTGTTTGGCATTGAGGATCATTTATATGCCTTTTATGATCACAGTGAGCTTATGCACGGGATGCTCCGAGATATGGTGCAGTTTAATTTGCGTGCAATGGAGGCTGTTTTTGACATATTAACGCCGGATTTTGTAGGGCTTGCTGAAGATATGTCTTACAATAATGGTTCCATGCTATCAAGGGAAATGTTTGAGGAATTTATCGCGCCTTATTATACGCAGTATATGCCTTTAATTAAAAGTAGGGGTATAAATATCCTAGTGGACACGGACGGAGATGTTATGCCCATGCTGCCATGGCTAACGCAAGCAGGCATTGAAGGCATTTACCCGCTGGAGCGGCAAGCAGGGGTAGACGTTGCAAAAATACGTGAATACTATCCTGAATTAATAATGATGGGCGCGTATGACAAAATGGTTATGAGTCAAGGCGAAGAAGCTATACGTAACGAATTTGAGCGGTTACTTCCGGTGATGAAAACAGGTGGGTTTATCCCTTCCGTAGACCACCAAACCCCGCCGGAAGTGAGTCTTGAAAACTATAAAATTTATCGTAGGTTGTACGAGGAGTACGCGATTAAAGGAGGAAAAGGCATATGAAGCTATCATTAGAAGACTACAGGCAAAAATTATTAGGCTGTTGGATGGGTAAAAACATCGGAGGCACTTTCGGCGCACCGTTTGAATGGTTCCGGGGTATTAATGATGCAACATACTATACGCAAAAGCTTGACGGGAACCCTCTGCCTAATGACGACTTGGATATCCAGCTCCTTTGGCTGATCATGATGGAGGAGCAGGGCATCAATGTAGATTCCCGGCTGATGACAGAGTATTGGCAAAATTTCGTCACACCCCATTGGGCAGAATACGGCAACGCGAAAATAAACATGCAAGCGGGGCTAATGCCGCCGTATACAGGCATTCGTAATAATGATTACAAGGATAGCTGCGGTGCGTTTATCCGCTCGGAGATATGGGCTTGTATCGCGCCTGGTAACCCGCGCCTTGCTGTAAAATACGCCTACGAGGACGCTTCACTGGATCATGGCGATGGCGAAGGGATGTATGCGGAGGTTTTCACCGCCGCTATCGAAAGTGCCGCATTTGTTATAAATGACCCTAAGAAGCTTGTGGAAATAGGTCTTTCCTATATCCCGGCAGAATGCGGGATTGCAAGAGCCATCAATTTAGCGATGGATATGTACAACCAAGGCAAAACCTGGCGTGAAGCACGGGACGAGATGCTCAGGCAATGTCGTGGCAGTGTGTTTTTCCAGCATATGTGGCATATTTCTAAGGAGGACATAGAAAAAGGTTTTCACACCGGTAAAATGGGCTGGGACGCGCCCTCAAATATCGGGATTTTGGTAATAGGATTGTTTTATGGCGAAGGGGATTTTACCAAGAGCATGTGCGTCACCGTTAACTGTGGTGAAGACACCGACTGCACTGGGGCTACCATCGGTTCGTTATTTGGTATTATGCACGGTGTAGATGCCATCCCGGAAAAATGGATAACCCCCATTGGTCGCAGCATTAAAACAGCATGTTTAAACATTGGTGAGCTGGGCTATTTTGGTGATATGCTTCCAAAGACCATTGACGAATTAACCGACCGCACCGAGGCGATTATGCGCAAGGTTGCGGTACATCATGACCTGCCTGTAGAAACCGATTACCCCGTATGTAAACCGGCTGCATTAGAAGACATGTTTATGGATGAAAAAGTACTTGGGTATATCAACACCCCGGCAGGACGTTATACATTCCCATTCTTTAATATCGCTGTTGAATATATAACAGGTGTGGCAACACAGCCAGGTGAAGCCGCAAAAATCCGCCTGATAATTGCTAACAAATACAGAATCCAAGCCGGATTGACCATCCGCTGGTTTGCTCCAAACGGTTGGAATGTAGGTCCCGCATTCGAAATAAAAACCCATGTTGGACCGGAGCATTGGTCGAACCGAGAAGTTTCTCATACATTTGATCTTGTCCCTTCTGAGAACGCAACCGCAACAAGCCGTTTTGTTGTCGAGGTAACAGTTGACGGCAGGACGACTACCATGTTGGTTCCTGTGATTTTGCTTCTGGAGGTAAGGGCTAATGGGTAAAAAACTCCACTTGATTTCCAATGCCCACATTGATCCCGTATGGCAATGGGAATGGGAAGAAGGCGCGGCAGAAGCAATTTCTACCTACCGCACGGCGGCGCAGTTGAGCGGGCAATTTGATGGTTATATCTTCTGCCACAACGAAGCCCAATTATATATGTGGGTTGCGGAATACGAACCTAAGCTGTTTGAGAAAATCAAAGAAAAGGTGAAACAGTGCAAGTGGCATATCATGGGCGGTTGGTTCAACCAGCCTGATTGTAATATGCCCAGCGGTGAGGCATTTGTCAGGCAAGCTCTGTTTGGACGAAAGTATTTTAAGGAAAATTTTAATGTTGTACCTACCACGGTGATTAATTTTGATTCCTTCGGTCATACGCGGGGTTTGGTTCAGATAATTAAAAAGGCCGGATATGACAGTTATATGTGTTTCCGCCCGGATGACCCGGTAAATTGTAAGCTGCCCGGCGAAGCATTTACCTGGGTTGGTTACGATGGCAGTCGGGTTACGGGACGGCGTGTGCTAAGTTGGTATGGCTCCAATTTGGGGCGGGCTGTTGAAAAACTAACATGGGTGCTAAAGGATGCCGTAGAAGAAGGCCCTGACGTATGCCTATGGGGAGTAGGGAACCACGGTGGCGGTCCCTCACGTAAGGATTTACAAGATATTGAGCAGTTTATCAAAGATAAAAAAGCCGAAGGGCATACCATTTTCCATTCAACGCCGGAGGCGTATTTTGATGAGCTACGCAAGCAGGTTGATTTGCCGGAACACGCGGGCGACCTTAATCCGCGGTTTCCTGGCTGCTACACCAGCCACATACGCATCAAGCAGCTGTATCGCCGTTTGGAGAACGCGTTATTTATGGCAGAGAAAATAAGCTGCCACGCGCATATATTTGGCATGGAATACCCCTTAGCGGAACTACGTGAGGCAACCATTGAGATGCTCCATGCCCAATTCCACGATACATTGCCGGGTACTTCTGTGCAGCCTGTGGAGGAAACAGCCCTTCGTGGGCTGAGTCACGGTCTTGAAATCCTTTCCCGTGTACGGGCAAGGGCATTTTTTAAGCTTGCAGAAAATCTACCTCATCCAAAAGAGGATGAAATTCCAATTATCGTATACAATCCACATCCCTACGCTGTTGACAGTATTTATACCTGTGAGCTCAGCATGTGGGACGCAAGCTATGAGCAGGTATACTTCAAGCCTACCGTGTATCAAAATGGAACCCCCCTCCCAACGCAAACCGAAAAAGAAGAAATGAATATCCCAATAGAATGGCGCAAGCGAGTAATTTTTAAGGCGGAGTTAAAGCCAATGTCTATTAATTACTTGACCTGCAAAATAGAGAAGCTCCCGACAAAGCCGCCAGTGGAATTAATCGAAAAGAATGGTCTGTTCGTTTTCAAAAATGACAGAATTGAGGTCACTATCAGCGCGAAAACGGGGCTTGTAGAGATGTTTGCTGTTGATGGCAAAGCGATCTTATCCAAAGGTGCGTTTGAAATCGCTGTATTAAAAGATACCGTTGATCCATGGAGCATGAACCAGCTGGCTTGGTACGAATTTGAAGGCGCGTTTACGTTATTATCCGCGGAGAAGGGGACATGGTTTTCGGGTGTGAAAAGCACGATTCCTTCTGTGCGGGTAATTGAGGATGGGGATGTACGCACAGTGGTAGAGGCAGTATTCGGATATAACCATAGCTTTGCGGTGTTGCGGTATATGCTGCCCAAAACAGGTACAGCCTTTGATGTCCATGTGCGTATACAAAATGCGGAGAAGACAAGGATGTTTAAGTTGATGCTTCCGGCGGCATTTGCTGTGCAAGTCTGTGAGGGCGAAGTGGCGTTCGGGCGGGAAAACTTGCCATGCACCGGACGGGAGAATGTATCCCAGCGATACTTGGTATGCGCCGGTGACGATCTTGGATTTTCCGTAGCCAATGACGGGATATATGGTTCGTCATGCAAGGATAACCAGTTGATGCTTACACTTATGCGCTCAACTGCATATACTGCGCACCCGATAGAGGGCAGGGAAATGATGCCACAAGACCGCTTCTCACCATATGCAGAACAAGGTGAGCGGCAATATACATTCCGTATTGCAGGTGGCTTGGCATCGGATGTAAAAAAAGACGTGTATTTTAATGCATCACAATTAAATCAACCCCCTTATGTGCTGTCCTTCTTCCCAAACGGGGACGGACGGTCTGCACACCCGCTTATAGAAATCGAGGAGCTCCCCAAGGGTACTATCGAAATGACCGCGTTTAAAAAAGCCGAAAAAGGGGATGGTTATACGATGCGGCTGTTTAACCATACATCAGAGACGGTAAAATGCAATGTAGTCAGCCATGTGTTTGGCTTTACACAGGATGTAGTGCTAGCTGGCTTTGAGGCTGCAACATTTACGGTCTCTCATGAGAAGCTTGTTGCCGCCCACATGATGGAGGGGTTGATTTGATGATAGAAGAGCGTATTGATGATTTATTATCACGTATGAAATTAGCAGAAAAAATCGGTCAGTAAAACAGGCTCGCCATGAATAAACCCGTGGGAGGGTTCGCGTCAAGGACTGTTTTTTGCACGGAAAAAGCCCGAACATGTAAGGGCTTGAAAATCCTCATATGTCGGGCTTTGTAGGCTATCTCTAATGTTGGCTGTTTACTTCTTACCAAGTTGAGATCCTAGTTCTGCTATTCGTCTAGCCTGTTCATCAACCACGCCCTGCCATGCGCCTTTCTGCATTACCAATAATCCCTGCCGCTATCCGTACTATCAAGGGGTGGGAGTTTGGGCAATTCATAGTTCAACTATTCGTGCGTTTATCATAACGCATTTAGGCGCAGCCCTTGTTTTCGAATGCAGCTGATGCTTTCTTGCGGCGGCGAAAACGAATTATTTCCAAAACAATCATCAATACCCATATAGGCAAAGCAGCGGTCATTACCCAACTTGAATTATAATCAGGATTGTATACGCTCCAAAGGTCGCCCAGATTCAAGAAATTTTGGAGTGTATGCACTATGATTACAGGGATTATCGAAAAATACACTCGGAAGATGAGTACCATGCACACATGGCTTATGCACAAAGTAACCATGTAAAAGACCATATTCATATCCGAAAACAAACCTACCGGTATGTGTACAAGCGCAAATAAGACGGCACCAACGAGTATAGCGAGAACATCTTTCTTAAATAGCCCGTATAATCTGGTTTGGAGGTAGCCAGTGAAAAAAATATCCTCTTGTGCCGCCAGAACAATTGCCATAAACAGGAGGGCAATAATGGTTCTAAGGCTGTTAAATTCCCATCCGTATATCAGCCCTGGCACTACTCCGAGAGCCGAAAAAATAAGTATGAATAAAAGCCCGAATCTGAGAGTCGGCCACAATTTATCTTTATGAATACCGATAGAGGCTAGCCCTTGTTTTCTGATAAGTACAATAGTAACGGCAATTCCGATGACGATTGCAGAGAATGTTAACTGAAGGATTGAACTTTGAAGCCTCGCTAACTCAAATGACTCCGCTATCGCCCAAAGTGCTACAGTAAGTACAGCTATAACCAGACAAGCACATAGGGCGATTATCGAGTCTTTTTTACCGTACTTTTGAACTTCCTGTTCGTATCTAAATACCATAATGATACTTCCTTCCCGTATATAATAATTTTGAATTAATTAAGTTTCATTTTAACTTAAGCAGTATATAAATTCGCTACCCTGCAACCATGGACAACGTAGGAAACAAAATTACTTTGTCTCAAAGTATAGCACAGCTACTCTTAAAATCACACATGATTTCGCCAGCGGCGATGAACTGATTAGGAAATTTCAAGATGGATTTCCTCCTATTTGTAATGTTGCCTGGAGTGTATCAATTGCTAAATATGAAAGCAAATGCTATAGTGATTTTGCG
>Ga0131853_10019038_pt1 | contig 12495 bp, 8 predicted proteins | sample TergutLab28metaG_FD_92764 | JGI IMG/M metagenome (GOLD analysis project Ga0131853, IMG submission 92764) | Labiotermes labralis P1 segment gut microbial communities from Petit-Saut dam, French Guiana - Lab288 P1 (version 2) (version 2) | ecosystem: Host-associated > Arthropoda: Insects >...
TAATGGACAAACAGGACAACACTGTCCCATTAAATGACATCCTTTTTGTCCAAAAGGGATAAACATAGTGTTGCAGTGGGCATTTAAACTGTAGAGTGCTCCTGCTGCAGCAAAAACCTGGACTTTGGAAGGTCAAAATCATGAAGATATGAAAACAAAAGAAATATATATGCATGGACAACTCACAAACCCAATAACTGACGCAGATAATATGAGTGTGTACTGTATTCTACAGTCAGTGAGGTGCAGACGTCAAGATATACACTGTAGACAAGACACAGGCAAAGTGCCATGCATTAGAGGATGCAACTAGACAAATGTCAAAAAGGCCTCTGAATCAGTAAACACCAGGTCCAATTAACCTTAAATTATCAATTCTCCATTTATCAAACTAACCTTTCAAAGTAACAAGTCTAAGCACATGACTGTATTACGGATTACAGGATAGACAGCCCCACTTTATACCACTTTCTACAGTAAAATTAATTTTATTTTTTCCTAAGTTAGAATCAAATTCAGCTGAAACTAAATATATAAAATTAACATCCTGACTACTGTTAATTAGTTACTTAATTCTAAATGTATTACACACATCTCCCATCCATACCATACTCTAATCTGATCAAAATTAGTCACAAAGCCCTGATGAGTTTCCGGATGTAAAATGCTAACATTTCTTTCACCCATCAACTAAGCTGTATGGCTGTGGTTACTTTACACTGATATGCAGATATTCAAGAAATATCAACTTAAACATGGCCGAGCAAAATTCTATTACCACAGTGCTCTATATTATCTTACTGTCTCAGAGGCCAAAAGCAGACATAAAAGAGAAGCATAACTACCAAATTTTCCTTTCTTCTTAGCTTCAATCACCACGGCGTCCTTTGGATAAATATTCACTGGGCAGCGGAGAACAGCGCAGAGACAGTTAAAAAAAGACAAAGGGAAAGAAGAGACAGAAAGAATTCATGTTAAATAAGAAATAAAGTATGACAGGAGATAGGAAAGGAATACAACAACACAGACAAGACTTAAGTACAGTGTGGTACCTAACCATAGGAGCAGCCAATACTGTTTTACATTGCATTCCACACAACATAAAGTCCAGGTCCAGTGAAAGAACAAACACAGATTCTCCACCTCCAATCAGCACACTCTTCCCCCCATTAACTGTTGTTTATAGTGTGGTTATCATTCTACCTCTCCCTCTGAATTCCTGTTATTGGTGCCGACAACTTGCAGGCACACGTGGGTACAATAAGGGGAAAAGGTGACAATCTAGGACACATAACATCCATGCTAATTCTTTCCCTGATGTGTGTAGTCTGTTTAATGAAGCTACACTTGCAAGTTTGAAAATATCTCTTGTACTTACATTACCCATAGTTTTGTGAAGACATACTCAGTTATCCACCTGCCAATTAAATGTGATTTATTTGTCATTGTCTAATAACAAGAATACTGTTAGCATCTTCAAAGCTACAGCTGGCAAATTTCACTGACAATGGCATTATTATTACCATCACTGTCATCATTATGAATATCATTGTAGTTACTAGTGTCACTGTCATTATTCATTTCCATCACTGTTGTTGTTGTTGTTGTTGCATTCTAGCTTCTCTCAAATCCATCTCTAACAAAGACTCCATCCCTACCAAGATTTCCTACAAAACCCCAATTCCTCTGCCAGGCACTCCAGTTTTTGTGAAGTATATTTCTAGTCATGACACCTTAACATCTAAGTGCTACATCCCAGGTACTCCCATTTCCCAGTAGTGTTATTTCCAACCAGGATGCCTCCTCACACTCTCTTGCCCTGCTACATGTATCTAATCAGGATTACCTAAACATTGCACACTACCTCCTAGACACTCTTAAGTTAATGCAGTCTTCTAGCCAGGATTACATAAGTGGATATACAACATTTTAAAAACATTTCCAGCCAGTTCATATGGTTATGGCATATGGTAGATAAAATGTCGGAAAAAAATTAAGAAATGATTTTTGAGAGGTATTCTGAACAGGCAGTCACAAAATAAACAAGCAATGAACACATAATTAAAAGATAATACATTTTTTACGTGAATAACAATACAAGAATAACTACAATGATCATGTTAATGGAATGGAAGGTGAAAGATAAGTAAAGCTGGGAGTAGCTCATGGTGCTGACTATGAGTCTCAGTTGGACCCATGGATAGTTAGGGCACTGTACAGATGAAAAGACAAGAAAAATATTTGCCCCTGCCAGAAATCAAACTCCAATTCCCAAGCTGTCAAGGCAAAACACATACTACAGTATAAACAAAAGAGGAAGAGATTTTGCGAAGCAATTAATTATAAAATGGGCTATGAGACCTAATCTGTGACATGGATGTAATTTTTGGAGGTACAAAAAGTCTGGCAACTTCCACAACACTGCTGAGGTTACCACACTGTACTTCATCCGCAGCATGCACACGATGGGAGACTAACCCACTACAATATCAAGATACACAAGAATCCATTACCTTTAAAGTCACTCTTGATACACTAAAACAAAAACACTATGCACTCAAACAAACAATACAACACCTCATAACAGTCCTTTCATCACACATTAAAGAAATCGCAAACACAACACACAGACATGACAAGAATACAAACTTTTCCAACACTAAACAATGACCACTGAAAATCATTCAAATCAAATGCAACATTTCAGACCATCTAAATAATTACATTATTCACAAAAGTGGAAAGACATCAGACAATAATATTTTGCCTTTCCATGCCCCTTTTCCTATATGGTCAAAGTTAAAATTATTCAGGTGTGACAAAAATGCACGATGACAGTGTTATTAATTATATGACCCTTAGATTACTATCTAAAGGAGAAAAAAATTAATATACCTTACTCTTCCATATGTGTGTCCCAGACGTGCTTCTCACTGACAAAAGTGAAAAAACTCAAAGCTTACAACCCACCACTTCTGCATGCGCGCACAATACCTGGGACGCATTAATATTCTGAAAATTTAGGAGCAATCTCAAAAATTCTAGGTGCCAGAAGGGTGACATGCAGCAAGTTCCATACTGAAAATCCGTTAAGTATAAGGTGTCACTAAACACAATATGGTCGCCATGGCGACCTGGTAACCAGGATTTGTGTATCCCTGCATACTACTATTATAGGTAAATATAAAATGTTACTATTCCAGCTATGCACAATTTTTTTTTTTTGTTAATATAAAAATAACACTGGCTGGTGTCCAATGCATTTATGTAACTACTTAAACCACCGTTTACCATCATTTCTCTAGGTGTGGAGTCCTTTGTTTCCAAAAAAGAACTTGCTGGGTCCCCCAACAAATAAAACTCATGGAATGTTCTTACGTTACTTTGCAATCAAAAGAAAGTCTAATCAAAAATAATGAGGCACAGTATAATCAAAGATACTGCAGCACAGTACAATCAAACTAAATGTTATAGTTGTGTATCCGGGAGGTGCTTTCCACACTGATGCTCTTCATGGTTTTCCTCAGCCCTTCCATGCAAATGCCAAGATAGTTCCTTTCACATACTTCCCAATTTTTTAATCACTAATCACCCTTCCCTTTAATCAGGGGTTTACAAATCCTGAGGGCCAGGTTGCCATGGCAACTAAATTTTGTATTGTGTCAAATAATATTTGTGAGGTCCGAATCAGGGAACTTGCTCTGTGTCACACTTTTGGCACCTAAAATTTTGAGGTGGCTCCCAGATTTTTGGAAAATCTGTGCATCCCCACCCTTTAATGATACAAAATCCCAGGAGCAGATTGGGTTATTACATACACTGAATTCATTAGTCTGAACTGAATTCATTATTCTGAACAGAAGTTCATAGTGACTGTCGTAAAATGTGGGTCACATTATGTGGGTTTTCAAATACAAATATTGTTCAGTTTGTCAGACAAATTTCAGTTCCTCTTTTAAACCATTACTCTACAGTGAGTTTCACGAATACAGCCTAATTGCAGTACTGTTACCAGGAAATATCGCACCACCTCAGGGTCTGTTAATTACATAGTATTAGTTATTCAAGAATTCTGTACAAATAAAATGTGTCATTAAGAAAGGTGTTCACAGTTCCCCTGGTTACACTTCAAGTAACCCCTGCACTTTGTGAACCACTGGTTTTGATAAATCTTACTTACCCCAAAGAAGTATTGTAGCATGTCTACATTTGAATGTTTTACACACTTTTTGTCATCCAACTAATGATTATTGCATTCACACAGAAAGTCACAGTGCAGAGATTAGCACTTCTGTTCCATATTCAAGAAGTTCCAAGTTCAAACCTTGGTCATCAGGATAATGCTAAAGATAACTGTAACTTTTTTCATTCCCTCATCAATCATGGGACACTGCCTTAAAATCAGCCACATGTGCTTCCTCCCAAACTCCTATAAAATTATAATTTATAATTATCCTGTCACTTCTCAATTAGCAATGTCATCCATACAGTTGATGCCATACCATTCTCTTTTCACTTCACCATATGCAGTCTAAATCCAAATTTGGTTTAGTCCAGCCATCCTCAGTGAAGCTGCTCATGCTTTTCCCCAGCTTCGTCCTTCCCATGTTTTCTTACTGATTATTCAGAATCTTCATACAGTATTTTATGCAACATGACACAACTTCAGCAAATGAACACAGCATTGTAAAATAAAAAACTGCCATATAAAGTCACTTTTTATAGATTAAAATTTTATGACAATATCAGGAACAAACCCATACATTCTGGTATATTTTTAAAAGGCAAAGAGGAGTTGCATTAGGTAAGTTAAATTATTTATGTGAAGGCCACTTAAATTACTAGCAAAATTCTGTGCTACGCTAGATGAAACATCAGAGGGTTTACATACCAGTTAGAACATCCCTTTCATAACGGATGGAAACATGAGTGTCGTGGTCCAGATTACGAAATTTGGCCTCACATCCTGCCAGCTGCGTATGCGTGCCATCCCGATCATGATCATAATGCAATGATCCATTGTTTACCATTGCTGAAATATATGGGTGCTGATGCTGAAACAATTTACAGGTGAAACAAGCTTGATTTACAAATCTTTCTCAGCCAGTAACAAACACCCAACAATATGCCTATGTAAAGCATCACTCTCAGCCATAGTACTCAAGAGGTATTAGCACCTTCTTTCTGTGTCAGAGTGACTTTGTTGGACAGCTAAATAGCCTCTTGTGTGTTTACAGATCATTAGGTATATGGAGATCATGTTGAAAGTTGTCTTAAAAAATAAAAATGTCTTTAAAAAAAACCCACCTTATTAAAAAATGGGATATCTGGGTTTAAGGAGCAATTAAATGAGCTTGGGAGACAGTTAACATATCATAGGTTTAAAGCACATACACCCAATTCTTAATAAGTAAAATTTACGGATGTACCAACATACTCTAGCAAGCCACACAATATTTCTTAATCAATATTCATTCCAGCAAAATAATTTCTGAATTTACACGATCTACGCAGAAGAAAAGTAGTGTATTTCGCAACCAAGGGCACACAGTAACTCACTTGGCTGCCACCAACATGCACAAGGACAACCTAGACACCTATCACAAAGGAAAGTTTGTGAGAACTAGATCACCCCACCTCACAACCATTGTTACTCCCAACCTGCAGTGCAGATTCAGAATAATAAACATGTGAAGACAAAGTATGCTAATTATATAACAACTATACAGAAATACCATATGATACAAATAGAATTTGGTGCTGAAGAAACTTGTATATACACAAATAAAATGTACGGAACACACCTACACAACAAAACAACCCTACACCTAAACACATGTTATAGCTATGTGACCCATTACATGACAGTATGACACAGCATAAAACAGTGATAAAAATTAGCAGTAATACCAAAGCAAAAAGCTCTGTAACTTTTAATTTTTCAGACATTTGAAGAGAAGCATATAAATCCATTTATGGGATCCACTTCTTAAATATGTAAGATTTCTACATGAAAAAATTGGATGATCTAAAGTTTACAAATTCAGTAACATTTCAAAGTATGCAGCTTGTAGAGAGGAGTATTGGCCATATTTTCAGCAATATTTTTGGGAAAATATATGATACAATCTTGGCTATTTTACAATATAAATCATCTGGAAATCCAGCATTTTAACCTGAATATTATTTATAAAGAATTAGGTCTCACTGTATTTTCAATTTCATTTTATATAACTGCATTTTTCCTCCAGTTGTCTCTCTAAGTGGTAGTGCCTGACAATGGCTGTTGCTGAGGCCAAAAAATGTTATACTAAGTGATAATTATTTATAAACACTGAGTTGAGAATGACAGTCTGTGTATTACTTTCTCTTATTACCTGACAAATTATTTTAACATACACAGAAGATGAAAAAACCTGAGAAACTAATATTCATATAGCCTACAATTGTAATTTAAATATGCATTTTGCAATATCAAATGGATGCTGTAGTCTCACGACAGCCAAAACAGTCAAAACATACATGCATCTATGTAAAAACATTTATGGAAGTAGACCCATGTATGATTTATAGAACACAGTTTTATTTGAAGATGTTATTAACTATACTGCCTTGTGCAAGATTTGAAGTTCTCACAGTGCTGTTGTTGAAAATCCAGTCTTTGGTAGTGTTGTGAATGGTAAATAGTTAAGGACATTTGGAAGGTCCACAATGCCTTCATCTTCAGGGTCAAGCAGTCTGAGAACTGCCTTACCCTGAAGATGAAGTCAAAGACTTGAAACTACATTGACTTACATTGTGTGGGCCATTATGATTGCTGTAGGTGTCAAGAATGATGGCCAATCCTTGAAAATAATCCATATTGCCAAACACTGAACCAGGAACCATACGATCCTTTGCATACCAGATAGCAAGTCCATCTCCATACAGATCTTTGCCTTTTCCATGAACCTTAAAATGTACTTGTAGCTCCCAGTTACGAACACTGCAAGGCTGACAGGAAATAACAAAAATTGGAAGAATGTTTAATTTTATCATGAAATGCCCATTAACACATTTTCAGATAGGTTACATTCATTACACCATCATGTTGTTCACAATACGATTATAATGCACAGAGTACAAGTGGCACATGCTATCAATGCAGTGTCATTAAAAATGTGCTTCATATGATACATTGTAACCTACCACGGAATTCCACAATAATCCTTGTTTGCTTTGAGAATCTGGTGTAAGTCTAACGTAATTGTTTGTAACCATCGTACTGCCCATAAAATCCCAATACGGTATAGTCATTCCAGCACCTACAAACAAATTCACAATTACTAATTCCGAAGGTTAAGGTAAACCATGCTCACTACAACCTCAAAGGGCCAGTGCACATTTCAGTAGCCAAACAACTGTATTTGCACTTCACCTTGATATGGCTTAATTAAACAATGTTCCCTTTTCATATAATCCTTTGTATTCCACTGTGCGTTTATTTGGAAAAAAAGCAACAAAGTAAAAATTATACTTGTCACATAATACACCGTCATGCTGTACGCCTTTCGTTCTACACCCAGGTTTGCCTTTACAACGTTTCAAGCATAATCAGTCATCAGGGGCGATTTTTAACCTTCGGTGCGCAACACGGAAATAGATAGCATCCACAACTATAATCGTCACTGAACATTGTCGTAATTAATTATGAATTCATACTAGTTCCGAGAATAATTTTCACGTGGAAATATTTACAGCTAATTTTATAAATGGTGCTTTTTAAATAAACTTAATCTCATCTGAAAGCACGCTAACTGCAACCTTGCGTTCACTGTCTCGACACGAAATTATTGTCGTGAGCACACATTAATCTGTGATCGTGACATCTTACGAGGTGTTTGGCCCAGGGGTGGCTCCCCAAACGCAAAGTTCCTTGTTACAGTCTGAGGTATTCAAACAATTCCTTGTTTATAGGATCTAAGATTTAGTATTGTCTCAGTCCCAGTCCAGTGGCGTACCCAGGAATTTTGTTGGGGGGGGGGGGTCAATAAATTCAGTTCAGGACAGAGGACAGAGAATAGGGATCTAGGGGCGGTAGCCCCCTACCCCCTAGTCAAGGATTCTGGAGGCAGCTGTAATTTGGTACAAGAAATTTCATTTCATATAGTAAAAGTTTCTTAATTTTTGGTACTTTAAGACTATTCATGATGACAAACAATTTATTTGTCATTGCTAATGTAAAACAATTGCGAAATTAGGTAGTTTTAGAATTTTACTGCCTTTTTCCCGAACATCTTGGAGTGTTGGCTTCCTAAATTCAGCAATTTTTAACAGTTTTCACAATCGGGTTGAGTTTGGCACGATTTTGGAGGGCCATCGGAATTTCGGGGGGGGGGGGTTAAAACCCCCCCCTTGGTACGCCGCTGTTCCAGTCTGTATGTGGGCTTCACCTCGCGTTACCTCATTTTACTTGGCTTCACTATAAACGATTAATTTAAATTAATTTTAGTACCTAATGCGCTGTAAGATTTGAGGTTTTCATAACGGCGTTGAATTCCTACGAACTTTCCTACTTGAATTTTGAACCCTTTTATTTTTGCTGTCTTGTGCATATAAAAATAAGCCTGCCTATACAACCCTACTTGATTTTGCAATGCCAGTTAATTTTTCTCCCCTTCCGTCGCAAGCAAGCATCATACTTGATATGCGTGATTTCAGGCTTCCGACGCGAAGAAGATGAGAACTACGCTCTACTGGGTTATTACGTAGCGAATAGCGGTAATTTTTTGCCGACGTTTCGGGACAACATCGCTGCTTAATAACACACAGAAGAGCTCAGTTCTCATCTTACTTGAAAGTTTTTTCCGCTCTTTGAGGGCACAATACTCATAGTTCTCTGTAGTTGAGAGAACTGCCCATCTAGACATTACATCTGAATTCCATAAAAGTAAAAAAGAAAGTAAAGTTTACGATACAGGTCTATAACTGAATTAGGCTGACGTTTTGGATAACTTGTAAAAAAGGAAACATCATCAGAGCACAATCGGGAAAATTATCGTTACATAATAGTTACAGTTTAGCTCAGGGGAGTTTAGTTAATAAAAAACAAAAGCACTCTTCACTGCTCGGAGAAATTATTTGATCAAACGTAGCTAACTTCAAAGACGGAGCCAAACGACGGGAGAAGTAATTGTAATACTAAGCCTGAATCGTGTAACATCAAAGTAAGGTGATTATTACCTGAGTGACCTGAGTTCGATTCACGACAAAGCCAGTGATTTTTTTTTGCTACAGCGTGTAAGCTGACTGTTGCCTATCAACCTCCGTCAGACCAATGCAATCTTCTCGCGAAGGCGAAGCGACTAGCCAGCATGACACTGCGGCCAAAGAACTCTACCTCTACCATGCCCATAGGCCATACTTTACGCCACCAAGTAAGTAAATAACGCCTTGGAGCAGAAGTCTCCCTGAGGATCTAACAGACGTTTAGTCAAGCAAGACTTTCCCCTCCTTTTCTGGAAACCAGAAGGCCATGGGTTCCCAAGAGCCCGTCGCTGTTCACATTTCACATCTTGGCACATCCAGTCCACACCACCCTGTCCCTCTTCTTAAGGAAACGCTTGAATGTGATTCTCATATCCACGTACCAGCCTTTCACGTGTTTCATTTCCTTCTGATTTTCCAACTAACATGAATGAATAACTCATTTCATCCATGTGTGTTAATACCGCCCTACCTACTTAGAAAAGAATGACATTACTTTATGAGATCTCTTTCCACTTTTCTTCCTCCAAATCGACATATTCTCCTCAGCATCCTCTACCTATGTCCACCTTCCTTTACTGTGGGAGACCTTTACTATAGGCACCTTCACTTTAAAACGTAAGAAAAAGTTATTCCGCTGGCATGGTATCGGCAATATTGACTACCTCGTGCCCGTGGTATGGAATGCTGGGTGTTCGAAAGTACCTTTGGTTTCTGAATAAGAGAATTTTTTTTTATTTATGTTGCATACTCTGCCGCCCCATATTTCAATGGATGATCGATCAGGATTTGCTGGATCCACTGATTGGCCCGACTGCAGCCCGATGCAGCCAATGGTATTTATCAAGCTGTGTTATTAACATTTTGTCGATTTCGTTAAAGGAAAAGTATGCTTGTGTCAGTAAAGTAGCGTGATGTACATCAGTCGCTGAAATGAGAGATCATGCGAACCATTTTTCACATTGTAATGGGTGCGTAAATTACGTGTGAACCGTTCTGGAACCGACCGAAGTCATACCCGTAATTTTAGCCATGACATCGCCAAACGTTGTGTTACTGGCATGTGGTGCATTCAATCCACCAACGAATATGCATCTGCGGATGTTTGGTGAGTTTGTGTGATTTTTTGAAACGTAAATTTTTCATTATTAATAATAAATCTTTCACCTGTGTGCACCGCCGCACCGATTTATAATTTTCGTGCTGTCATTGTAATCGTAGTAGCAGTTAATTTTTTAACCACTGGTTGTAAGTCGCATATTAATATGTAATGAATAAATTATGGTTACGAAGGTTAAAATGTCTTATATATGATAATGGTGGTTAAAGGCTTGGTCCATTGGTTATTTAAAGTTTTACAGCTTTTCCAAAATTGATGCATATTATAAGTGGGTTTGTAAATGACGAATGAGTCGTTACTGAAAATATGTAAGTTACTCTTTCAAGTTGTTCTACGTTTGGGACTAATGCAGGTGCTACATCACTGTTTTGGTGAAATAAGTGGAATAATTAGTGAAAATGCATGTCACTGCTTTCTCCTCAGGACATTTAAAATAAAGAGAGACTTGTGTATCTGTGGTCTGTGTGTTTTTGTAATAAGAGCATCTTTGTTCACTTTTAGAAATTGCACGGGACCATCTGCATAGGCTTAGCTATTGTAATGTAGTAGGTGGCATTCTGTCACCAGTTCATGATGCCTATGGTAAGAAAGAGCTCGTATCTGCAAGTCATCGCTGTGAAATGCTCCACCTAGCACTCCAAAATTCTGGTTGGATCCGATTGTCAGACTGGGAATGTCATCAAGAAGGCTGGACAAGAACTAGACTTGTACTTCAGTATCACCAGGTAAATAGTTCATAATGTAATTAATGCAATAAAATTACAAATGAAATTTTGCTGTAGTAGGATGGTTGAATGTAAAACTGCCAGGTAGGAGGGGGGTGAGTCACTGGAGTTCTTCAAGATTTAATGGAAGCCTGTCTGAAGATTGGTGATGAAGTTCTACTGCCAACCTGCATTGAAGTAACCACTGTAAGTCATTGTGGTTCAGTCGAAACCTGTTCGTTGGTGTTGCTAGAGATAAGGTTCAAGAGTAAGACAAGTAAGATCGCAGATGGTTGGTAAACTTCACTTTAGAATACGCCATTAAGAGGGTTCAGGCAGTCTGGGAGAGCTTGAAATTCAGTGGTACACATCTTGTGGTGTATGCTGATGATGTTACTGTATTGGTGGAAGTCTGCACACTGTAAGGAAAAACAAAGAAGCTTGATAGTCATTAGTAAGGAAATGAGTCTAGAAGTAAATGCTGAGAAAACTAAATCATGTCTTGAGACCAGCATGCAGGACAAAATCACGGTGCCAATATAGGTAATAAATCCTTTGAAGGGGTGGAACAGTTCAAATATTTGGGACAACCCTAACAAATCAGAATTCCTTTCATGAAGAAAGTAAGAGCAGATTGATGTCAGTGAATGGTTGCAGAACCTTTTATCTTCAAGTTTTCTATCCAAAAATATAAAGAACATGTACGCTAAACTATAATTTTGTCTTGTTTGTATGGGTGTGAAACTTGGTCTCTCACATTGAGGGAGGAACAAAGGCTGAGGGTTTTTCACTTTTGCATTGCTTATTCTGTGCATTATGATGAAGTAATTAACACAAGTAACACCAAAAAAAGCACTGTTCTATAATTTATATGTACAGTCTTTGCTTATAGCTCCTACATGTTTCAATGCTATTATCACATCATCTTCAGGGAGCTGATGACAAAGCTGATGACAAATTTTCTATAAAACATACAGAAATAACATAGGTAGTAAACAACTCTTGTAGCACAAACAAATGCAGTATTCTATAATTTATGCATACAATCTTTTAAGTAGCTTCTTCGTGTTTCAGTAAGTAACTGCTGTAACACCTACAGATGCGTTGTTCTATGATTTGTGCATACAGTCTTATATGTACCTATTTTATTGCTGTATGTAGTAAAGAAATTTTGATGTTAGGTCCCTGAAGATGGTGAGAAACAGTTGAAACAGCTATGTCAAAGATGGTACACATAAATTAACCTTTATCGTACGGCCTTTAATTTAGTCTTCGTGCCCCCGGTACGGTGTTTATGTTAGACAGCCCTTTAAATAGTTGCGCGTGGTTGCTTATAAACGTTTATAAATTATGAACTGAAGGTGATGAAACAATTGAATAATATGCACTGTTGCGAATAAATCAGAGATATTTCAGTTCAAGAAA
>Ga0131853_10019039_pt1 | contig 12495 bp, 11 predicted proteins | sample TergutLab28metaG_FD_92764 | JGI IMG/M metagenome (GOLD analysis project Ga0131853, IMG submission 92764) | Labiotermes labralis P1 segment gut microbial communities from Petit-Saut dam, French Guiana - Lab288 P1 (version 2) (version 2) | ecosystem: Host-associated > Arthropoda: Insects >...
GACCTTAACTACCGCAAGAACCTCTGGAGCAAGGAGAAGGCCGGCGAAGTTATGTCGCGCCTTATGCAGTATGTTGACGTATGCATCGCCAACGAAGAGGACGCAAGCGACGTATTCGGCATACACGCGCCGGACACCGACATCACCTCCGGCCACATCAGCCAGAACGGCTACATCCAAGTCGCCAAGCAGCTTGTGGAACGCTTCAAGTTCAAGTACGTGGCCATCACCCTGCGCGAATCCATTTCCGCCAACGACAACAACTGGGCGGCAATGCTCTACGACGGCAGCGACGCGCTGTTCTCCAAGAAGTATGCCCTGCGCATCGTGGACCGCGTAGGCGGGGGAGACAGCTTCGGCGCGGGCCTGATCTACGGCTTTATAAAGAAGCTCGACCCCCAGTCCACCCTGGAGTTCGCCGTGGCCGCAAGCGCGCTGAAGCACACCATCGAAGGTGACTTCAACATGGTGTCCGTGGACGAAGTGAACAAGCTCGCCGGCGGCGACGCCAGCGGCAGAGTACAGCGATAAGAAAGAGGCACACATGACCAAGAACGCCGGCGATATCATCGCCCATGGAAAGAAGCACAGCGTAAGCGTGACCGTAGACGCGGCAAACACCGCCACGGCGGTTCACAGCGGCGGGCTTGACGTATACGCCACCCCCGCGATGATCGCCCTGATGGAACGCGCCGCCTATGAATGTGTTGAAAGCGTACTCGGCAGCGGACAGACCACCGTAGGCAGCATGGTGAACATCCGGCACCTGGCCGCCAGCCCCCTTGGCTCCCACATAACCGCCACCGCTACCATCGAATCTGTAGACGGCCGCAACATCCACTTTACGGTAAGCGCGAGCGACGGTGCCGGCGAAATCGGCGCCGGCAGCCACACCAGAACCATCATCACCGTAGACCGCTTCATGGAAAAGGCGCAGGCCAGAGCGCAGCAAGAGCATTAGACCTCTAACAAAACAAACGAGAGAAGGCATCAGCCAACTCTCGTTTATTTTGTTGCGGTATGTCACCCGCCGGTGAGGAGGGGGAACAGCGACAGGCAGTCCCCCTCTTTCAGCGCAGATTCGCGGCCGGCGTCAACATCATTGATCATCATGTTTGCGACAACATTGTCGCCGATATTCAGCATCTTTATGACATCCGCGGTGGTGGCGTGTTCGTGTACGTCCAGCTCCACAGTCTTTCCGCGTCCGTCACGAAGGTATGAGTACAGCTGCACCTCTATCTTCATCGCGCCACCCCGCGTTACGCCAAGCCCAGCTTTGCCAGCGTCTCCGGTGTCGGCACGCCTTCGGCATCCCACCCGCGAAGCTCGTAGTACTCCGGCAGCATTTCGTACAGACGGTTTACGTGGCCTTCGGACGGGCCGGACTTTATCGGCTCGTTAAGAAGTCTCGGAGGCAGGGTGTCGTCGGCCATGGTCAGGCCGGCCTTGGTGTTAAAGAGCTTCTCCAGCGTGAAGATTCTCTCGGCGGCCTCTACGATGGACTCGGGCGTGTAAACCTCTTCGCCGTAGCACGCGTTGACCATTTCGACATACCCGGGGATACCCACACCGCGCGTAAATATGCAGAAGCCCAGCGAATCCACGATAGTGGCAAGGTTCACGGTGCCTTGCACGGCCTTGGCACGGCCTTCCGTTGCGAAGCGATCCAAACGGATTTCAGGCGGGGCGAGAACCTCCGCCGGGTTCATGTTGCCCTTGATGTGGCAGCCGCCGCGTGTGCATGTGGCGTAGTTCAAGCCCTGGCCCATCATGCCGCGGGCGTCGTATGCCGGCATGTCAAGCTTCTTGACGGACATTGAATACTCCGGCACGCCGTAGCTTTCGGCCAAACGGTAGGAACCTTCGGCCAGCTTCTTGCCGAAACCTTCGCCCATCGCCATCTTTGTCAGCCAGCCCAGCACGGACTCCATGTCCGCCCACTTGAAGGAAAGGCCGTCCGCGGCGATCTCCTCGTCCTTGATATAGCCCTTTTCGTAAAGTTCCATTGCGCAGGCGATGGACGCGCCGGCGGATATTGTGTCCATGCCGTAGTCGTTGCAGAGTTCGTTGGCCATGTTGATGTAGCCCAGGTCGTTGTTGTCCATGTTCGCGCCGAACACCCACACGGTTTCGTACTCAGGCCCGCCGATGTCCTTGCCTTCTGCGTTCTTAACGACACGCCCGCAGGCTATCGGGCAGCGGAAGCATGCCGACTTCTTCACGAGATATTTGTCGCGCAGGGTCTCGCCGCTTATGTCCTCCGCCTTTTCATAGAACGAACCCTGCCAGTTCTTCACGGGCATAAGGCCGTTCTTGTTAACCAGGTTTACGAGCATCGCCGTGCCCATGCTCGGCAGTCCCTTGCCGGTTGCCGGCTGTTCCCTAAGCCACTTGAGCTTTTCCATAGCGATAGCCTTGGCCTTGTCGGCATCGGGATATTCAAAGGCGGAGGTGCCGTTGGCCACGATAGCCTTCACGTTCTTGGAACCCATAACCGCGCCCACGCCGCCGCGCCCGGCCGTTCTGTCAATATCGTTCATGATGCACGCCAGACGCGAAAGGGTTTCGCCGGCTTGCCCGATGCACATTACCTTGGCCTTTGCGCCATACACTTCCTGCAAAGCCTCGGTTGTCTCCGTGGCGTTCTTGCCCCAGAGTTGGCTTGCGTCCTTGATCTCTACCTTGTCGTCGTCTATGTATATGTACACGGGTTTGTCGGCTTGCTGCTCCAGAATAAGCATGTCGTAGCCGGCGGACTTAAACGCCTGACCCCACATGCCGCCGGAGTTCGCATAGGCAATGCCGCCTGTCAGCGGAGACTTTGTGATAACCATGAACCTTCCGCCCGTGGGCATGTGGCTGCCTGTGGCGGGGCCGCAGACGATCACCATCTTGTTATCGGGCGAAAGAGCGTCCACCGCAGGGTCGATCTCATCGTAGAGATACTTCGCGCCGAGACCCCTCGCGCCGATAAACTTCTTCGCCACATCAATGTCAAGAGCTTCGCTTGTCACGTCAGAATTTTTTAGGTTGATCCTCAGAATCTTCTCGTTAAATACCTTCATAGATACCTCCTGATTAGTGTGTAGCTTAGAATACGATAGGATAGAGCAGGATGAGCAGGATTATCGCCAGAACATTAAACGTGCCGCCGAGGATTACATAGTCCTTGAAGCGGTATCCCGCGACGAGGGTCATCGTCACAGGCGGGGTGGAAACCGGGGTTGCGTAACCCACGTTCGCCGCAATGGCTATGGCCATAACAGAGTGTTTGACGTCGAAGCCGAGTTCTATGGCCAGCATACCGGCGATAGGCACCAGCAAGGCCGCCGTGGCCGTGCTTGACATAAAGTTCGTGAGTATGGTAGACAGGATCACAAGAGCCGTCCACAACAGCCAGGGCGTTACGTTGTCGCCAAGGAAGCCGATAACGGTCTGCGCCACAAGCGCGCCGGCTCCGCTGGTCTGTATTCCCGCGGAAATACCGAAGGACGCACCCATTACAACAACCGTCGTCCAGTCCATCTTCGCAAACACGCGCTTCTGCGTGATGCAGCCTGTGGCGATACACGCCACGGCGCCCGTCATCGCGACGATACCCGGGCTCCATATCTCCGCAAGAAAGCCGCCTATGCAGAAGGCCAGGATAGCCAGCGATATCGCCATCTTCACGGGGCTTTTGGGTTCTTCCTGCACCGCGTCGGCAACCGGAAGCGGAGCGTCCTCCACGTCCTCGAAGTTGAAGAACTTCTTCTGCATCACAAAGCCGATGGTCTGGTAGTAGATCACGAGCAGTAAGATTATCGGCAGACCTGTCCGGCTAAGCTCGAAGAAGCTCATGGTCTCATGCCCGCCTTCGGAGAGAAAACCTTGGGCGATAAGCTGCGGCGTGGAGCCCACAAGAGTAAGGCCGCCGCCCGTAACCGCAAGGATGCCGAGCATCATGAAGGTGTTCTTCTTCTTGAGCTTGCCGCCCGACGCGGATATCGCGCTGCCCGCAATGGGAAGCATGATGGACGCCGCCGCGGTGTTGCTCAAAAACATCGAAATTGAGGTTGTGACCGGCACAAGAGCAAGCATGAATATCCTCTCACTCGTACCGACGACCGAAATTATCTTCTTGCCTATGAAGCTGGCCACGCCTGTTTCAAACAGAGCGTTGCCCACGATCACCATGCCCACGATAAGGTATACGATATCATTACCAAACCCCGAGAATGCCGCTGTAAACGGAAGTACACCAAACACCGCGAGCGCGATACACGCTGATATCGAAGTAACGGCTATGGGCATTGCCTCTGTTGCATAGAGCACCAGCATAACGCCGATTATGATGAGTGCGATAGTGCTAACTTCCAAAGTAGCATCCTCCTTAGAGCCTGTTTAGTATCTTTTCACCACTGTCTTGGCGTCCGGTTTTCCGCCCTTCGTCGTCACCTTCTTCTAGCGTACCTTGCAGGTACGCGTCGTCGTCGGTTCCTAGAATGGCGAAAAACCGGCTCGCCAAGACAGTGGTAAAAAGATACTAAACAGGCTCTTAATAAGACTGCCTACGTGTCAAGTCATGACACGCAAGCAGCCCGCTTTAACGCTTGTTATTGAATGGCGTTGATAGCCTCTGTGAGTATATTCACGGCTTCATCGCACTCTGCCTTGGTGATTGTAAGCGGAGGAGTGAGGCGCACGATGTTTGTTCCGATGGAAGTGGTGAGCAGCTTGCGCTTGATGGCCTCTTCCTTCACTTGCACGGAAATGGCTTCTGTAAGCTCTACGCCGATCAGGAGGCCGTAACCTCTGACTTCCTTGAGCTTAGGAACGGACTGGAGCTTCTCCATGATGTACGCGCCCATTTCCTTTGCCTTTGCGGAGTAGTTATCGTCCATAAGTACGCCAACCTGGGCATATGCCGCCGCACAGCACACGGAGTTTCCGCCGTAGGTTGTGCCGTGTGTGCCGAGGGTGAACACCGACGCAACTTCGTCGTTGCAGCAGATCGCGCCGATAGGCATACCGCCGCCGATACCCTTCGCCATGGAGATGATGTCCGGCTTTACGCCGAAGTTCATGTAGCCCATGGTCTCGCCGGTGCGGCACCAGCCTGTCTGGATTTCGTCCGCAAGCAGCAGGAGGTTGTGCTTCTTGCACAGAGCTTCAAGGCCTTGGATAAATTCCTTTGTGGGAACCTTCACGCCGCCTTCGGCCTGGATCGGCTCGAACATGATTGCGCAAGTGTTCTCAGTGATCTGGCTTTCGTATTCGGCAAGGTTGCCGAACTCCGCGTAGGTGAAGCCTTCGAGCATCGGGCCGAAGTTGTTGTGCAGAACGGTGCCGGGCTGGCCTGTGGCCGAAAGTGCGCCGAATGTGCGGCCGTGGAAGCTGCCCTTGCCTGTGATGATGTGGTAGGCGTTGGGGCCTTTCTTCTCGATGCCGTACTTACGCGCCATCTTGATCATAGCTTCGTTTGCTTCCGTGCCAGAGTTCTGGTAGAAGATCTTGTCGAAGCCCAGGGTTGTGCATACTCTTTCGGCAAGCATGGCCTGCGGAACGGTGTAAGGATAGTTGAAGGTGTGCATAACCTGCTCTACCTGCTCCTTAACAGCCGCCACTACCTTGGGGTTGCAGCTTCCTGTGTTGTTAACGGCAACGCCGCCGAAGAAGTCCAGGTACTTGTCGCCGTTTTCGGCGTAGAGGTAGTGGCCTTCGGCCTTTTCGCATATGAAGTCAAAACGCTTGTACGTCTCGACCATATACTTGCTTACGATATCCTTGATCTCCTGTGCCGACTTGCCCGTGTCCTTCAATTGCATAATAGTTCTCCCTTCGATATATAAGATTTTGTAATAAACTCCGCATCCGTACCATAACGTTAACATTACGTGTCAGAAATGTTGCAATATGTAATGTATCGCGCCGACCCCGCGCACTCCCTGGGGTTCATATGTACAGACACTGTTGCACTTGTTGCGCTACGGCCATTCATAGCCGCAAATGGACAATCCATATACCATACAACTATAACACGACACTACACAAACTTCAAGTGTTAATTTCTTAACTTATGTCAATTGCGTGTTAGCAAAGTTACAAATGTGTTAAGGAATTGTTTAAAATCTTTTCCTCCAGCGTAACAAAAAAGCCGAAGCTTGGCTGTCACCAAGTTTCGGCTTTTTTGTTGTCGAGGCGAAGCTGCCCCGTTTATTCGTTATTGTGCGCCGTCCTCTTTCTTGTAGCCGAGAACATTAACAATAATTGTAATTACGATACCGATAGCAAGACCCCAAGCGGCGCCCATTGTGAATATAGCAACACCCATGAGGCCGGCTATACCGCGTTCCTGATCGGTCTTAGTCAGGCCAAGACCCATGTAGAAGCAGGCAAATCCCGCGATCATCATAGTAAGCGCCATGGAAAGAGGCATGAGAGGCTGTACAAGCATAACCAGCGGAGCGATCAAGAGGCAGATGAGCTTAACTATGTTGAATGTGCCTGTGCCGCCTATCAGGGAGTGCATGGCCTGGCTGCTCTTGTATCTTTCCGTTACGGCGATCTGAGGGCCTGCCCATAACGGACCAGAAAGTGTGATCATCGGGTTAAAGATAGACTGCATCAGGTTTCTGAATCCAACGATGATGTGCGATCTGTTTACGTCGTGATCCAGCTTTTCATCGGGGCGAGCCTTTTGGGCTTCCTCGATGGTCTTTTGCGCAAGGATGATGTCACCGTAGGCGATAACATAACCCATGATAGCAATGGGGATAGCTGAAATTATGAAGCTGAACGCCGGGAAGCCGCGTCCGATCATGGAGAAGTTTGCAAGAGTCCATCCCCAGGCCGGGAACGGGTTCACGAAGAAACCGCCTTCGATAGGCTCGAGATTAGCCCAGCTGATTTCCCCCGCGATAACACCGGCAACAGCACCAACAACAAGTGCCGGAATGAAACCGGCCTTACCGAGCATGTTGGCAAACTTGTAGTTGCCGCTGGCCTTCATTTGCTTGAACCCTCTGGCGAACAGGATGAACAAGCTTGCGCCAACACCGGCGATCCACGAAACGGGGATTCCGCGAAGCCCGGTTGTAGTGGCCGCCATGCTGAATCCGTGGGTACCCGCAACGGCCGCAATACCCGCGCCGATCAGGATACCACCCTTCATGCAGTCCGGCACAAACGAAACCATTTTCTGCCCGATGCCCGTGATCCCCAAGAACAGGAATATGAAGGCTACAGAGAAACCAACCGCGATCATAGCGTCCATACGATCGCCTATGTAATCAAAGCTTTGTAAATACGCGACCGTAAGCGGAATTGACGGAGTAATCCACCCGCAAAGCGGTATGTCGCCAAACAACTGGTGCAGACAGTACATCATATCATGGAAGATCGTGATCCCCAGCGCAACCGCAAAGGAGACGTAAAAATTATCTTGAATGAAAGCGATGGCGGCGATGGCGGTAACAAATATCGCTGCCGACTGAATCATTTCTTGAATCTCCCATGCGTAGTGAACGAAGGGCAGCCTCAGCTTGAGGTTGAAGATCTTCAGGGGGATATGCGGCTGCTCTTCCCCGTGCTTGCGCTCTGCGCTCTTGAGCATAAGTCGTAAAAACATACTAACATCCTCTCGATAATTATTTTTCTTGCCACTCCTGTTTGCCTTACTTTCTCTATAGTAAATGGATTATACTCCACATAGGCGTATTTTGTCAATACTTTAATCACAAGTGATAAGGGCAAACGCATGAAGCGTTTGCCCTTCGCGAAAATCCAAGGGCGGGATTTCCGCGAGATACTTTGCGAAAGAACCTTGACCACAAAGGCGGTCAAGGTTCGCATTTGCGGCGTACACGCCGCCGCAAATGATTCCGGTCGGGAAACGCTTCGTTTCCCGAGCCCTTCCGCGGTGTGGCAACCGGCATTGTTCTCTTAACATCGCTTCATACGTTTGCCGTACACAAGTGATGCATGTTCTCCGCGTCGTAAAATTATTAGGAAACTCTTGACAATCTGTGGTTAAAATTGTTACAGTATACGTAGGTCGGTATTGTAGAATAAACTGAACAGACGAGACTTCGAGCCTTTACACAGGTTCCGATACCGCGCCTACTTGCACTGCTCGTCTAGTTATTTAGGAGAAGATGTTGTTATGAAAATGGGGCTGCTTACACGCCTGCTTATCGGTATCGCCGTGGGTATCGCGCTTGGCTTGACGGGCATTGAGTTTATAATGCGTGTCTATGCTACGTTCACGTCGCTCTTCGGCACGTTCCTTGTGTTCTCGATCCCGCTTATCGTCATGGGCTTCCTGATCCCCGGCATAGCCGAAATCGGCAACAAAGCCGGCAGAACCGTGGGTCTTGTCGTTGGCTTCTCGTACTTTCTCACGGTTACGGCGGGCTTTATCGCGTACTATGCCGTGGTGGCGTTCTCCGGCGTAATTGTTGGGGCGGCCGCGGACCTCGGCGGATACAGAGACCCCGCTACGCCGTTTCTGACCCTGGCCGTACCGCCCATCATGGGCATTATGTCCGCCCTGGTGTTCTCCTTCATAGTCGGCATATTCATGACCACTATCGAGGGCGAGAACACGCTCAAGGCAGTCGCGCTCAACTTCCAGCACGTGATCAAGCAGCTTGTCCACAAGGTCGTAATCCCCCTCTTGCCGATACATATTTCCGGCCTCTTCGCCTCCATGGCGTATGAGGGCATGATCGTGGAGGCAATGGGCGTGTTCTTCCGTCTCTTCCTGCTGATCATAATTATGCACATTGCGTTCCTTATCGCGCTGTACGCGATAGCGGCTTCGCTGTACAAGACAAACCCCTTCCGCCTTATGAAGATTATGCTTCCGACATATGTAACGGCACTGGGAACGCAGTCCTCCATGGCTACGATGCCGGTCAACTACATCAACCTCAAGAAGATCGGCCTAAACCAGAAGGTTGCGGAGTTTATCGTACCCTTCGGCGCGACAATCCTGCTTCCCGGCAGCACCATGTCCATTGTGGCCTGCGCGGTTGTTGTAATGTTTATGTTCAACGCCGAGGTTAGCGTGTTCATTGTTGCACCGTTCATATTCATGCTGGCCATCACCATGGTTGCCGCCCCCGGCGTACCCGGCGGCGCGATAATGGCGGCTCTGGGCGCGCTTGAAGTCTCCCTGGGTTTCAGCGAACCTATGATGGCGATTATGATTGCCCTTTACTTCGCGCAGGACAGCTTCGGCACAGCCGTGAACATAAGCAGCGACGGAGCGGTGGCTCTCTACCTGAACAAGTACATGGGCAACCACGAGCTTGTTCCGCAGGAAGTAGACATTTAGGGTCTGTAAGTAAATAAACTTCCCCAGCTTACGCAGGATTTTTGTGCGGATGCAAGGAAGTGACGACGACGCGAACCCTTGTGGTTCGCTAGGAGGAGCTGACGCAGCAACCGTGCAAAAAGACAAGGAAGATGGGAAGTTTATTTGCTTACAGACCCTTAGAACCTGTATTCACCAAACTACCCTCTTTCCTAATGGTCAGAGGGTAGCTTTGTCTCACCATACACTACTGGAGGTTGTAAAGATGTCTGACATGTTAGCACTGGTAAAGGACACACCGCAAAAGGGCTTGACCATGAAGCGCGTGCCGGTACCCACGCCCGCATCGGGCGAGGTCTTGGTAAAGATCAAGAAAACATCTATCTGCGGCACAGACCTGCATATCTATAACTGGGACGAATGGGCGCAGGCCATCATCAAGACGCCGCTGGTGATAGGCCACGAGTTTGTGGGGCATATCGAAGAGCTGGGGCCTAATGTGCGCGGCTTCAAGGTTGGCGAGCGTGTCTGCGGCGAAGGCCACGTGGTCTGCGGTGTCTGCCGCAACTGCCTTGCCGGGCGGCGGCACTTCTGCCCCAACACCGTAAGCGTCGGCGTTAACCGCGCGGGCTGCTTCGCGCAGTACCTGTGCATACCCGCCGAAAACATCTGGCGCGCGAGCGACGGCATCAGCGACGATGTAACCAGCTGTTTCGACCCTCTGGGCAACGCCGTCCACACGGCTCTGTCCTTCGACATAGTTGGCGAGGACGTGCTGATCACCGGCGCGGGCCCCATCGGTATCATGGCCGCGGCCATCTGCCGCCACGCCGGAGCGCGTTATATCGTTGTGTCCGACATGAACCCCTACAGGCTGGACCTTGCCAAGAAGATGGGCGCGGACCGCATTGTGAACGTGCGGGAAGAGAACATCCGCGACGCCATGCGCAGCCTTTATATGAAGGAAGGCTTCGACATCGGCCTTGAAATGTCCGGCTCTGCCCAAGCCTTTTCCGACATCGTAAGCAACATGTTCAACAGCGGGCGCATATCCCTGCTGGGCTTCCTGCCGGGCGACACCAAGGTGAACTGGAACAAGCTGATCATGAGCGGCCTTACGATCAAGGGCATCTATGGCCGCGAAATGTACGAAACATGGTACAAAATGTCGGCGATGCTGCAAAGCGGGCTGAATATAGACCCTGTGATAACCCACCGCTTCGATGCGGCGGACTTCGAAAAGGGCTTCGAAGCTATGAACAGCGGCAATTCCGGCAAGGTTGTGCTGGACTGGCAGAACCTGTAGGAGGCGCGCGGATGAAGGAAGCTCTGGCAATTTTTAGGCAAACTTTGGACGAAATAAAGGAAGCCGGCCTGCATAAGGATGAGCGCGTCATCACCGTTCCCCAAGGCAGCCGCATAAGCACCACCAACACACACGGCGTAATCAACATGTGCGCCAACAACTACCTGGGTCTGGCCAACCACCCCGCCATTGTGGAGGAAGCCGGCCGCGCACTGAAGGAATGGGGCTACGGCATGGCCTCGGTGCGCTTTATCTGCGGCACGTCGCAGATACACAAGGATCTGGAGGACGAGCTGAGCCGCTTCCTGGGCATGGACGACACCATCCTCTACGCCTCCTGCTTCGACGCTAACGGCGGGCTGTTCGAGACATTGCTGGGCAAGGACGACGCAATATTTTCGGATCAGCTGAACCACGCCAGCATCATCGACGGCGTGCGCCTGTGCAAGGCCGCCCGCTACAGCTATCTCAACAACGACATGGCAGACCTGGGGGCCAAGCTGCGCGAAGCCGCCGCCAACAACGCGCGGATCAAGCTTATCGTCACCGACGGCGTATTCTCCATGGATGGCTACATCGCCAACCTGCCCGCCATCTGCGACCTTGCAGACAAGTACGGCGCGCTTGTTATGGTGGACGACAGCCACGCCGTGGGCTTCATGGGCGCGGGCGGCAGGGGCACGCCGGAATATCACGGTGTCGCCCACCGCATCGACATCCTTACGGGAACCTTCGGCAAGGCTCTCGGCGGCGGCCTTGGCGGCTACACAAGCGCGCGCCGCGAGATCGTAGACCTGCTGCGTCAGCGCAGCCGCCCCTATCTGTTCTCGAACAGCTTGCCGCCGAGCATCGCCGCCGCAACAATCGCGGTGCTGAAAATGCAAACAAGCGACAGCACCCAGCGCGACAAGCTCAAGGCCAACATGGCCTACTACCGCGCGGGTCTTGAAAAGCTCGGCTTCGACATCCCGCCAGGCGAACACCCCATCATCCCCGTAATGTTCTACGACGCCCACACCGCCGCCGAATTTGCGCGACGTATGCTGCACAAGGGCGTCTATGTCATAAGCTTCAGCTTCCCGGTTGTGCCGCAGGATAAGGCACGCATACGCACCCAGGTCTCCGCGGCGCACAGCACGGCCGATCTGGACAGCGTGCTGTCAGCCTTCGCCGAAGTAAAGGCAGACATGAACCTAGCGTAGAGCCTGCAAGGAGAGGGGGCGTTATGACACTTTTATCACCGGCCTTGTTCGCTGTTATTCTGTACTTGCACATAGATATGCGGAAGGAAATACAGCGTCAGAACAAGGTTATCGGCGCACTACGGCACAATGTCGATCAGTTATAATCTTCACCTTCGCCACCGCCATCGCCATAACAAAAATACCCGTGCTGCAAGGCAAGGGTACGCAGTGGATAGCTATTTTACCGCATACTTTCGGCCTTATCGGGCTGTGGCCGGTTAATTCAAGCGCGTACTCCAATGTATGGGGCTTGACTGCGCTAACGGCGTATCGCAAGTAGCCGCTTTGTTCGCCTTGAACGACCTAATCAACCTTTACAACGAAGAATGGCGCGGCAACAGGCTCAAGATCGTAGTGTTGTCGGGATACTTCCTTGCGGCCACAACGCAGGGCATTGTCGTCCGGAGCGATCTCGGCTTCAACAGCGCGATAATCAGCATACTCTACGGCATTGCGGCATTCGCCTGGATTATCTCCGGGTTCTGCCTCATCTATAAAAGCTGAACCGGGTGTCCGACAGCTAGGGCGTGTTTGAAAACCCCATTTCGGCGCATTTTCGGCAAATTTTCCGCCGTGCGTCGTCAGCTCTTTCCTGCGCTGACGCTCCGGATGCTAAACGTGTGCCACCGGCACACAGCATTCTA
>Ga0131853_10019040_pt1 | contig 12494 bp, 7 predicted proteins | sample TergutLab28metaG_FD_92764 | JGI IMG/M metagenome (GOLD analysis project Ga0131853, IMG submission 92764) | Labiotermes labralis P1 segment gut microbial communities from Petit-Saut dam, French Guiana - Lab288 P1 (version 2) (version 2) | ecosystem: Host-associated > Arthropoda: Insects >...
GGGATTTGGCTGTAGGGGTTGATTTTGCTGGGGTTTTGGCTTCTTTCTGGTTGGGCATTTGATTACGCACTTCGAAAACCGGAAAGGAGAAAGTATGAAAAGAAAAATTGCTTTATTGCTGGCTTTGATTATGATTCTGTCATTGGTTCCAGCGACTTTTGTTTCTGCAGATACACCACCGCCTAATAGCGTTGGTACACCTTTGTTCCAAGGAACTGGTGTTGGAAACGACCAAAACGGCGCACTGTTTACCCTCAATGTTCATGCACATGAATTATGGGGTGCACTAAGAAATCCAATCCCACCATTCACAGCTGGAACAGTTCACATCCGCGTTGACCTTACAGGTTATCGTTCAAGTGAATCCCCATGGCTAAGCTTCTTACCAGGTAGCGAGTTTGACCTCTTCTACGATGAATTGGAAAAGATTCCTTTTACAGGTGCGCTTCCTGCAACCGTAAACTTAGCTTTTATTAATGAATTATTTGCATCTGCAAATCATCCTTTATTAAATGATCCTGCACATCCTGCACAAGTAACTGCAGCGCAAGGGATTATAACCGCTGCTATAGCAACAGTTGGCACATTCCCAGACGTTCTGGGTGCAACAAGGCAATATGTTCCATCTATGGCAGCAATTGAATACTTTGTTGAGAATGATGAATGGCCAGCAGGTATGACAACAGTTCCTGCTGACTTCACAGCCAATGTAGTATTAGGTGGTCTTTCTGTAGTTCAATCTGACCAAATTGATGATTTGGTAGACTACTGGTCGCTGGATGTAACAGAAGTAGATCCAGTTGCTCTTGGTGTCGTACCAGCTCCAGACCTTCCAAACGCAGAATGGATAGGCGCAGGTTTCCCTCTTGACATCCTAAATACCGCAGCTCTTGAAACCGGTATGAATATGACAGCAGGTACCTTAGAAGCCCGCATGTGGACCATGACCCGCACATTTGCAATAATTGAACTTTCAGCTGCTGCTGGTTCTGTTCCTGCAAATGCTCCATCTGGTACCGTCAGCCTTGCAATGCCTTTCCCAATCCGTGCAAACCATGAAAACCACACCCTTACCGCACGTCTTTGGAACAGCGTAGGCCCTGTAATCGCTCAAGGCCCACTACTTGCAACAGCTGCACAAGGCATCAACATCACCCGCTCTGGCGACCCTGTTACATTTGAATGGGACGCAAGACTTGGTAACATCAATATCGCAGAACGTCGTTTCAATGCAATCCCTAACGGCACACATACCGTAAGGTTGCAAGCACCTATTGGTTACAGCTGGGGCTTTATCCCAACACCTGCAACCAATCCTCCAGCATGGCATGCAGGCCCAGGCCCCAACGGCGCAAACCTAGCATATGCTGGTGCAACACAAGCTTTCACATTCGCAAACACTTCTTGGGCTGTGTTTGAACAAAGCAACGGCCGTTCAGAACTAGCAATCACAACCACAATTACCCGTGCTACCACAGGGCCTTTGGCTGTTCAAACTGGCACATGGGCAATCCGCGGCCTAATGCTTATCCCAGATGAGCATACACCATTAACCGGTGAACTTTATGTTGGCGTTCGTCTTGGTACAGGCGTTGGCAAACCAGGCCACAACACCACCTTCCCAGCTAACTCAACAGCAGTTCATAACTGGAACATCAACTGGGAAAGCGTACCAGCTCAAGAACATGGCAACGATGTTGACCTTCTTGTAGCACGTCGCGTTGTTCCTGGCTTAGAAATGACCATCGTAGAAGATTCTCTAACAGATCTTCGCTCTGGTTATGCAATTGGCGCTGGCCAACACCGCCCATTTGTAGAAGAGCTTGAAGGCCTTCCATGGGTACCAAACCAAGGTGCTGCTGCAACAACAGGCCGTACCGGCATCATCCGCATTGAAGAAAACGTTGTAAACGCACTTGACTTGTCAAGAGGCCGTCCAATCTACTTCAATGTACCAGAAGGCGTAGTAGTAACCGGTATCCAGTGGAGATATCACAGGGTAGACCGTCAACCAACAGGTGGCATCAACCCATGGAATATCAACACCGCATACGGCAATGGTAACCAAGTAGCACGTCCACTACCTGGCGCAACATCAACAGATGTAGATGTAAGCTTCGTAGATGATACAACAGTAAGAATCCGTCCTTGGGTTTCATCCCACTTGGATAACAGCCAACGTCCAAACCGCCTACGCCTTGAAGTACGTCTATTCGTAAGCGTAGCTGCAGGTGCTGAAGCTGCTGGTCTTGACGCAGTTGAAGTAAATGTATCTGGCGCTGGTGTAAGACGCCTTGGCCCAGACGGCGAAGGTTCTATCGTAGCTGCAACCATTTATGACCCAATTTTCGTATCACACGAAAATCCTGCGGAAATCATGTTTGCTGGTAACGAGCAAAACATCCAACATGCACAAGCTGGCACTCTTGTTATAGAAGAAGCTTTCGCAGGCGCACTACAACGTGGAACCCGTCTATGGGTAAGTGTTGTACCACGCTATGGCATTGGTTTCCCACTTAACATCAGCCGCAACGATGTACTTGTTGATCCAGGTAGCGGTATGGGTCTAACAGTACGCGACGTGTCTCCTGCAACAACAGACCAAGCACGCCGCACTATCGTACTGGAAGTAACTAGACAATCTACCGGAAACAACCCAGGTTCTATCACAATTGATGCACTGACCCTATTCGGTCACGTATATCCAGGTGAAGAGTACTACTTCATCGTAACCGGCCCAGCTGTTGCAGAAAACCATCGTCCAGTATGGCAACAATGGAATGCAACCACAATGCCAAGTGGCAACATGCCACCAGTACTTGGTACTTTCATGACAGCACCATACGCAAACCAAGCAGTTGTAATGACCGACGTGCATGATCAACGCGGCCAAGCCAACTCTCTTGCTGGCGTAGTGTTTGACCCAACAGTAGCAATCGGTGGTATTGTTCCTCCAGTAATCTGGGAACGTCTTCCAGGTATGGCACACGAAGCTGGCTTTGTAGCAGCTCGTTCTTTCGCAGTACTTGCTGGCGTAACAGATGAAAACATCAACTGGTCTTCAGGCGTAGCAACCATCTCTGGTTGGAACGTACAAGGCCAATGGGTAACAGTAATCCTTACCCAAAATTCAACCACTGCTACAGTAGTAGTTGACGGTGCAGTAGGCACAGTAGACATTGCTGAGTTTGCAGAAGGTCAATCTGGCCCAACCGGCACAGTTGCACCAATCTTCCGCAACAACCGCATCTACCTGCCATTCCGCTTCCTGTTCAATGCATTCGGCTACAGCGCTGATTACACCCTGAGCAGAGTTGGAAATACCGCAGTAGTTGGCACCCGCTAATCAAAATTACAACTTCGTAATTTATACCAAAGAATCAATAGCATACTAAAGAAAAAACACCAAGGGAGCCGAAAGGCTCCCTTGGTGTTTTTATGCAGTCTTTATAAAATCAAGTAAATCCCCAAAATATAAAACCAAAATCAAGCAAATTCCCCTCATGGGAGTAATGTCAACAACTTAAGGATCAAGTGTAGGGAGCGGCGTCCCATTAGCGCAAACTTAAGGAAAGAAGTTATAAGAAGAGCAGGAACCCTCCATCTTCGTCGTTGCGAGGCGAAGCCGAAGCAATCCAGCAGAATCCACGGATTGACTGGATTGCTTCGGCTTCGCCTCGCAACGACGGGCTAAACGGTAGTGCTTTTTTATAGGTAAAGATGAAGTTAAGTTCCCATAAGTTGTTGACATTACTCATGGGAGGGGAATTTACTTGCTTTTGCATTTACTTATTTAGCTTTACAATGTTATTCACGTAAAAAGGCGGATTTACACAGATTATTTTGCATTTTATCCGTGTAAATCCGCCTTTTCCGTATATATCCGCATCTAATTAACTATACCCTACATTCATATTCACAACCCCAAAAATCATTCACTATCTTCAACACCATCATCAGCCAGCACCCGGATTATACACTCATCAGCAATGCGCCCATCAGCCTTGGTAACAGTTACCTCTAATTTTTCGTAGGTAAATGTATCTCCTTCTTCGGGTGTACGGCCCAGCATATCCATTATCCAGCCGCTTACGGTAGAAACGTCGGATTCTTCATCCATGTCAAAAAATTCGAACATCTTGTCAATATCTGTTGTGCACAACACTTTATAACCATCATCACCTACAGGGGTAAATTCTTCAATTACTTCGTCATTTTCGTCCCAAATGTCGCCTACCAGCTGCTCTAGTATATCTTCCATTGTCACTATGCCTTCTGTACCGCCATATTCGTCGGTTACTATGGCCATGTGGCTTTTTTTCTTTTGCAGCAGCTTAAACAGATCGGTAACCTTGGCGGAGATTACTGTATACACCGCAGGGGTTATTATGCTGTCCAGGCTTTGGTGATTGTGGCCCACGCACTTTATAAAATCCCGTATATGCACCACACCAGTTATGTTGTCCAGGGACTCGTCATATACAGGCAGGCGGGAGAATCCGCTTTCCATAAATATTTCCGCGGTTTCGTCTATGCTGCTTTCCTTTGAAATGCCTATTATGTTTACCCTTGGGGTTAGAATGTCCTCGGCTTTTAGGTCATTAAATTCTATGGCATTGCTTATCAATAGGGAGTCTTCTTCGTTTATGGCTCCTTCTTGCTCGGCCTCTTCTACCATGTACAGCAGTGCCTGGCCCCTGAAGCCGCGCTCTGTGTCTTCGTCTTCTTTTGCCTTGCTCATGAAAACACGGCTTAGATGGGCTTTCCATTTGGATAGTATCATGTTGATGGGCTTTAGTAGGGTCATAAGCAGCAGTGCCGCCGGTGCACAAAAGATTGCGGTGCTTTCCGGGGCTTCTTTGGCTATGGTTTTTGGGAAGATATCTGTGAAGACTATAACAATAATGGACATTACAGCAGTAGAAATATAAGCCCCGTATTCTGGGATAAGGCGCACAAATAAAACCGCCGCTACGGTGGCCGCGGTTATTGCTACCAGGTTATTGCATATAAGCATGGTAGAAAGCAGCTCGTCGAAGCGGTCGGACAGTTTAAGGGCCAGGGCGGCCCGCTTATTGCCCCCATCCAGCATGCTTTTTAGGCGGGCCCTGTTTAGGGCCGAGAAAGCCATCTCTGCGGCGCTGAAAAATGTGCCCACTATAAGCAATATGAATAGAAAGATTATGGTCATGATAATATCGGCGTTCATTATAAATTTGCCCCTCGTTTTATTCCCGATTTATTTCATCGTTTCTTATACATACTATAGTATACTCCCATTTTTGGCATATATCAATTAACGTCTCATTACATTACATCTAATTAATATTCACCATTGGCGTATCCATACTAAGATATGTGTCTGGTACATCGCCGCTGATTATAGTATCTACAAGGGAAATATGCCTTGTGACCTGTATTTCACTTGATTGAACGGGGTTTATTATCCTAACCTCACTTTCCACAGTAAGCCACACAGAAAAAGGTATTTAGAAAAAAGGACGATTGCGGAAATATGGCGCAACCGTATTTCCGCAAATAAAATGGCGGCATCCCCTCGGATAGCCGCCTTATTCTTGCCTAAATTCGCCTATGCAGTTTATATAAACCCTAACTTCCTGCATTCGCTTTTGCCGAGGCTTCCCTTTGCTGTTTAGGTTTTCGGTATCCTCAACGGTTATACCTTCGTGGATTACAATTTTGTCGATGAACCTCCGGGCAGTATCAGCGGTTAATTCTGCGACATCGCCGCATTCTTCTGCCATTTTTATGAAACGTGCAATGTCCGCTGCTTTGCCCTGCACATCCTCAATTTCGCCTTTTAGGAGAGCCACCTTGCTTTCAAGGGTAACATACTCATCTTCGTAATCTTTTTGAAATTTTGCAAATAAGCTGTCGCTAAGTTTTCCGCTTAAATTATCCTCATAGGTGCGTTTAATGATGTTGTCTAATTCGACAATTCTGCGTTCTGCTTTCGCCAATTCCGACATCTTGCTTTTGGCGGCATCCGCACTTTCTCGATTGGTCATCGCTTCCACATGGTCAGCGAAGGCTTTTTTATTTTCACGAACGCACTTCAAAACTTCCTGTATCTTGGCAAGGGCGATGGCTTCCACCACATCTCTGCGGATACTATGCCGAGAGCAAACATCCACGAAATGGCTTGTGGCGTTGCTGTATTTTTGGCAGACGTAATATTGGAATTTGTTGTCCCTCGCACAAGAAAGCCTCATGTTCGAGCCACAATCTGCACACTGGAGCAGACCACTCAGAATATTGCAGACATCCATTTTTGTTTTCCGGCGACGTTTGGCGCGAAGTTTCTGCACCAATTCGAATGTTTCTTCATCAACCAATGGGGGATGATGGTCTTTAATAACCACCCATTCATCTTCCGAGCGAATAAGCCGCTTCTTGTTTTTATAAGAAGGCGTTGTGTATTTTTGGGAAACCATATGCCCGATATAAGCGGTGTTTTCGCACATTACCGCTATTGCATATGTTGTCCATGTAGAATATTTACTATTTTGAGCAAGACCCTTTGTTTTGCGATAATACACCATAGGTGCGTCTACACCACGCTCAGTGAAGTCTTTTGCAATGGTATAAATTCCATCGCCAGCCACCACGCGCCGGAATATCTCGCGGATATATTGTGCGGCTTCTTCGTCAATTTCCCACACATGGATATTTCCGTCTTTGGGCTTGTAGCCATAAGGTGGTCGCACAGAGCATTTCCCTGCAATCGCGTTGGAGCGTTTTACCGCACGAATTTTCTTGGAAGTATCTGCCACATACCACTCGTTGAAAACATCACGAAATATTGACATGATATCAAAGCCCGTTGCCGTGTCGAGATTATCGTTAGCCGCAATAAAGCGCACATCGTGTTCTTCGAATGTGCGCTTTAGTAATCCGACTTCCAGTACGTCTCTACCAATCCGGCTCTGGTCTTTTATGATGACCGTTCTGACCTTTCCGGCGCGAACATCGTCAATCATGGCATTTAGACCGGGGCGATTGAAAGTAGTGCCTGTTATTCCATCATCCACATAAAATTGCGGATTATTGAAGCCTTTTTCTTTTGCATATCGCGACAATATTGTTTTTTGGTTTGCGATGGAAATACTATCACCATCGGCTCGTTCATCAACAGATAACCTACAATAAAGCGCGTCAATTTTTTCGGCTTGCACAGCCTTTTTTGTAGCCAATTTCAGTCCTCCCTTCCTAATTTATAGCTTCTACGTTACCGTAGGTAGGGGGACGATTCAAGTCAATGATTCTGCCATTTTCCCGCTTGTTTGCAGGGTTTTCGGGGAGTTTATCTCGTTAGAAATTCGGTCGGAAACAAGCTGAAGCAATTTCTGTTCCACCGTTTCCCTTGCGTGTTCATTAAAGGTTGTCGTAACAACATATGTAGTATTTCCAAACTTCATCTCGGATGTTTGTGAGCGGATGGGCTTATGTTCCTCTTGCATAGACAATCACCTCAAAGCCAGTCTATTCAAGGGCTGGTTGTCTATATGTGCGATTTTACAAACTAATACAAGCCGTCACATTTCTTCCCACTGAAGCACCCCATCCACAGCAGTCAAGGTAAAATTCCCACTCGATGGAGGCGTTGGGATGCGGTCATTCAATTCATTAACAGCACCCACAAGGTCTTTGTTTTCCGTCTTTAATTGGAATGTGTCACCAATCATTGTCATAAGCGACTGCACACCAATTTCCAGTATGCTGAAAAAGGTATCATCCGCTGGAAATGGCGTTATCTCTTTACCCGTTTGCATAAAATCCATTAGTTCGCTAAACCACCACGTTTGCCCTTCGGGGATTGGACGATATTCGTTATGCTCCACAATATTTCCTTCGCTGTCCAGCGGATTTCCATCATCATCTGAGATTTTAATAAATGTAGGGTCACCATCCAAAACATGAGCAAATTGCATCGACTTGCCCATAATTACCCATGCCGCTATTAGTTCGGGTGAGTCCACATCCCCGGCAAGTGCGGCTTCTTTGTTGGTAAAAAATGCGCGACCATAATTATAATCACCCTGCACTTGCCCTGTAACTCCTATGCGCCAGCCGTTGGTGCGTGGCAGTGCCGGAGGCGCGGGATTGGCAGTAACGTCCAACTCTACTATGTTAGCCTTGCCATCAAGTTTGACAGTAACAGCTTCCATATCCTCTGTGCTTGCAAATCCTGTATGCCCACTATTTTCATAATCAAGGTTGGAAAGACCTGCATGGTCTGTTGCTTCCGCGCCTGTGCCTACAGTAGTTTTCGTGCGGAAAATTGCTGTGTTTGGATTCAAATCCCCGGCATAAATGGCAAGAGTGCCATCTGCATCATTTACCCAACTGCCCCCTGCAATCAGCGGAATGTCGGAAGATAATGTTTCCTTTGCAACAGCGGTTTCACCATTTATTGTTTTGTTTAATTTTATGCTTTGGAGCGTTTGGGTAACTTTGCCCGACAACACACGGTTGGTTTCAATAATCTCATCATTCAGCCGTTTATCTTCGGTCTGCCTATCCTCGGCTTCTGTATTGATTGCCGTTGTAATCTCCTCATGCCGCGCTTGGGATTCGGCTTCCAATCCAGCCTGTGATGCAAACCCTGTGTGACCGCTGTTGGCATACTCAAGATTATCAAGCTGTGCATGGCCGGCTATACCAACACTCGCCAAAGCCTTAATCTGCACCACAATATCCGATTCTGTATCAACGTGCCATTTCGGTGTGCGAGGCGTTTGCCCATCACCAATATACAATGCCACACTCCCTGCCTCGTCAAAAAGCAAAGTTCCCCCCGGCATAAAAGTTTCATCTTCCGTGCCGCCAAATGCAGAATAGGGGATTTTCAACATTGTACCAATATCGCCCTCAATTATAATGCCTTCCGGCAGAGAAGCCGTAACACGGGAAGCAATGGAAGGCGTAACCTTCCGTGCAACAACATCCACTTGGTTGTCGATGTGCCATTGGGCAGTTCTGGTATTAGACCAATCCCCAATATATACAGCAAGACCGCCCATCGGGTCAAAAAATACAGTCTTTTGTGGTGCAAAAACAACATTTGCCGTGGTAAGATGTGCAAAGTTAGCAAAGGGAAGCGTGACCATAGAGCCAACATTATTTGTTATTACTACCGGGTACGTTTGCCAATTCACCCCCTGTATCCATAAATTTAAGGAATCCAGTTGGCTTGAGCTGGCAAAGCCTGTGTGTCCGCTGTTGTAGAAAGCTAAGTTCGACAAAGCGGCATGGTTTGTTGTACCGCCGCCCCCACCGCCACCGTTTTCCAGCAAGTCTACGATGTTGTACAGCTTTCCATCTTCGCCAATTACCCTGCCGCTTCGGGGAGTGAATTGTTCTATGTTATAGATTTTATCAGATACCGGGGCAACCCCAGCACCAAGTATATCCACAACATTTTTAACGCTGCTATCTTCTGCAATAATGCGCCCACTTGCGGGTGACATTGAATTTATATCCATGTTGATGCCCCTCTCCTATAACAGCAAAATATAATCACGAAGCTGATTCATTACCGCCGCCCTCGGTCGGCGCGTTCCGATTGGAAGCCACTCAATGGGCAGAATGTCAATCAAAGGCAGAACGCCTCGTTTAGCGGCTTCTGTGTCGTAATCATTCACCCATGTAATAACAGCCTCCATTGCCGCCCTTAACTCCAAGATGTGGAATGACCAATATAAAATTGGTGTTTCCCCTGCAATTACCGCATCTGCCCATGTATACGCGCCTATGTTGTAATACCGCCTGTTGTTATTTATTGCCGTGCGTAAATCCGTTATATGTCGCGCTTTTACCGAGGTTTGATTGAATGTTATGGTATCGAAAGGCGAAGCCAAAAGCGTGAATGTGCGTGTAATCATAGGACTGTCAAAACTGCCATCGGAAGTATGGACTTCCACAGTATGGACTCCCGGTGCGAGTTCATCGGCAAAATAGACAGTTCTGCCACCGTTTGTAAAATCGCCGCTTGTGGTAAATTTATTGGGATTATCCACGCTGTTATGCCATGCGCCTTTTCCAATTCGCACATATAATGTCTGCGGCTGACCATCCGGCTCTGGTCGGACATTTATGAAAATCATGGGCTTTATGTTGTATGTGATGCCATTATTTAACGGAGCATCTATTATCGGTGTAAGCGGAGGTCGGTCTGGTGCAATATTTTTGATTGTGTTGCTCAAACTTTCGCCGGAAAACGAACCCAGCGTGTCAATCGTCCAAATACCGAATTGGGTATATGTTCCTGGCTCTCTTGATACATTTGGCGTAAAATTGCCATTGGTAGCCGCTCGGTCGATTACACCCAAGACCGTCCAACTACCCCAAACCAAATCCTCGGCTGTGGCTTCCGCTACTTTGTGCAGAAAGGTCTCCCATCCAAAAGGTCTGCCCTCGCGGATATTTCTTGGGCAGTGCTTACCGCTCCAATGGAAGTGTTGCATTATATTTTCAATGGGAATGCCGCGCCGAAGGCAAATGTCAGCGGTCAGCGCGATTGCCCTTGCGACTGCGGTCGGAAAATCGCCATCCTCGTTTACACAAATCTCAATGCCGATGCTGTGCCTGTTGCCGCTCCCTGCGCCATCCCCGGCATGGAAACCATCTTCATTTTCGGGCAGATGTTGGACGGTCTGCGTGTCATCCACCGTATAATGCCAACTCACACCTACGCCGGGAGATTGTAACCAATGCCCATGCCCGACAGCATTTGACCCTGCGTTTGTGTTGTCCGTTTCATGGATGGATACATACAACATATCGTTGACCCTGCCCGGTCGGTTTGGCGCACCAACAGGGATGAGCATTTGTATGATATTCAAATCCGGCGGCGTTGGTACGCCTGTGGATGTGCGGCTTGCTATTTGGAATCCACGAATTGGACTAAGCCCCGGCGATGCACCAGACCATTCCAAATTTACCGCTTCATCAGAATAAATAACAGGAACAGCGGTCGCTGTGGTTGGTGCGTTGGGCTGGATATTTCTGCGGACACTATTTGTTGAAGTGCGCCAGCCGGAAGCGAAACTCGCCCCTGCCGCGCCAAATGCCTGTACTCGAAAGCGGCGAAAATTCCCACGGGTTGGTGTTGGTGCTACGGATAAAGTGCCGGATGCCGTGGTCATGGAAACCGTAGTTAAATCTTGCCATGCTCCCCATGTGGAATTATTTGTTGAATCGGAAAACTGGATGTTGTATCCTGTTATGGAATTGTTAATCCCTGCGGTTGTGCCGCTCCAAGATAATGTTGCATTTCCTTCCGAAATGGCAGGGCTTACGGAAACCGTGGTCGGTGCGACAATAGCGGTCGTGCGAGGTGTCCATTCAATTACAAGACGAATTTGCGATAAATTTTGCCGCCCTGTGAATGACATATAATTTGCAAAGCTGCCATCTGCATCCATAAATAAACAGTTACTGTTTCCGTTGCAGATGGAATTTATCAGCGAAATATTAATAGAAAATGACTTCGCACCCTGCCCCCCGGAAATTGTGGTAGAAAATACAGAAGATACCCTTGTCGGTCTTGGCGCAGGAGTGCTGACATTTAATGTTGCGGCTGGCATTCCTGTTTGGTTTCCGGCAAAAAGGAACAGAGGCAGAGCGAGGCTCGGCGTTCCCGACCCGGTGCGATTCAAATGCAAGGTTGCGCGAACAGGGGAATGCGTGGCAAATTGTGCGCGGAGGACGTTGAGGTCAAAAATCATCGTGCCGATGTTTATGCCCATTTCGACTTCCCATTGCCCCTGCCGTATCATGGGAGTAATGTTCGGCATCCATCTGCCGCCATTATCAGAACGCCAGCTACAGGCATTTATGGCTTGATATGTTACTGTCACCGGCTACACCCCCATTATTCGTAAACTGCGGAAACCAGCGAATTCACCAAGCCGCACACCGTTGCCGACATCCGAGTGTCGGATATATTTGCCGTATCAATGGAAAGCGCACCTCTTGTTACAAACACCGTGCCAAGCCCCAATTCCCAAATATCTGCATTGCGCGTTAAGCCGGGAGGGTTTGGTGTTGGTGCAGGAGTTCCCGGCAAAACTGCCAAATTTATCGCCCTGCCCACATTACTCCAACGAAGTATCACTCTGTCAATTCGTGGGTTTACACCGTCTGCGGTAGAAATAGGCAAGTCAAAAGGTGATGTATTTTCATAGCGATACCCATTTATCCAAGCAGACCCAGCCAACACAAGCACTTGTATTCCAACAGAGGCTGTCACTCGCAAATTGTCGGCGTTTCGGTGAAAGATGCCATTGCTGACTAAATCACCAAAATATGCGGCAAAATCCTCCGCATTGTAAATTCTGTCACCACTATTTGAGTTAAAGAAGCCGGATTTTTCAGCCAAACTAAACACCACCCATCGTTCTAATTTTTTCATCTATAGTCAACAGCGGTTTTCCAAATGTAGCGTTTAGGCTCATGCCTTGGCGGTCGTA
>Ga0131853_10019041_pt1 | contig 12494 bp, 5 predicted proteins | sample TergutLab28metaG_FD_92764 | JGI IMG/M metagenome (GOLD analysis project Ga0131853, IMG submission 92764) | Labiotermes labralis P1 segment gut microbial communities from Petit-Saut dam, French Guiana - Lab288 P1 (version 2) (version 2) | ecosystem: Host-associated > Arthropoda: Insects >...
AAGAAGAAGAAGAAGAAGAAACCTTGCCTAACTTCCCAGGAAAATATAAATACTAAATAGTCTTATATGCCGAATCAAAAAAAATTCATTCTATGCATTGAAATTAAATTCCTCGTTTATAAAACCCGTTACATACACTTGTGATATACACAACACTACAATCTTTCATTACTCCTACATGTTGCGGCATATAACTTTGCCATCATCAGGAATTCACACACCAAATTAAAACTTTCTAATACTTAGTAGATTATATGAAGCATTTCGCTGATTGAATCAAAGTACTTTAAATCGATCTATATGTGCAAAGTTATATAAGTAAATATGTAGCATTAATGAAAAGTTGTAATATTGTATATATCATAGAAACATTCATTTGGTTTCGTACACGAACCACTCAAAAAAGAGTTTCTGTCTAAATTATTTCAGTACAGTTTAAAAAAAAACTTATCTACAGAAAGGGGTACAGCCATGTCGCAAGATTTCATGTAGATTAACTCGGACAAGAAGCAATGTCCAGTGCATATGTTGGAATGTGGAATCAGCGTTTGTTTCATCCTTCACATAAGAAGACAAGCGATTATTGCTGTCGGTTAACTTCCATATTCTCTTATCTCTCAGGCAAATATCAGTTTAAAAACTAAAATTTTAAAAGCATTCGAATTTTTTCACTAGTATTTCTATCGATAAAATGCCTACTGAAACATCACCATCATTATCGTCATCAGCCATAAGATATTAGCCATTCTAAGCTTGTTTCGTCTTCATGTGTGTTGATTCCTCCATCTCTTCCTTGGTTGTCGTAAATGGTTTCTACCTGCTGTAATGTATTCATACACTAACTTGAGAATGCGCTTACCTTTTATTCTTAATATATGTTGCATCCACTTACGTATATGACAGACAATAATATTTAAACTACGTACTGAACCGAGCGCTGAAAGTAAATAACCTGTGAATGTTATGAATAAATACTTGTAAATTAAGGTTTGTTACGATTTGTCCCTGTCTTTCTCGGAATATTGTGGCACCCTTCCGCAAAGAGGCTGCCAGGCAACAATAGCCATCATTCACGGGGCAACAAAATCATTAGGGACTATGCTTTCTTATATTTTTCAGTGCGTGTATGTAGAAGTCTGTCCGTACGAACTTACAGGATGTTATTTGAATGTGGTGTGTGCGTGCGTGCGTGCGCGATCTATGCATTTCATGTGTACAAAGATAAGAGCGTGATAGACAGAGACTTAATGTTCATTCGCGCGAAAGCATACAAGCATAAACAAAGCACTAATACTAATGTAGCTAAACTAATAAAGTCGCGCTATTAGTATGCCAGACGTGCCGGGAAATAACACGTATAGTAATTATTTACTATATCATATTGGCATACATAATGTTGTAGATTATGCATAAAATGTTCCGTCTGCTACAACCAACGTTTCCTTTTGTCGTTGAAAGAATGAAATAAAAAGGTAAACTTCTTCATTTTAGTGTGTCTATTCCAGAAGGCACTAACGGACGCGCAATCTTCTCGATTAGTTTTCACCAAAGCCAGCCTGTGAGAAACAGAGGGAGTGAAAACTTATATAATGTCAATATCCAAAATTTGAGGGACAGTATTTCTTTTTCCCAAAAACATTAGAAGCGCTTGAATATGGGTGCAGTGTATTTCTCTGATGTTGAAAACTATGAATGGAGACAACAAGTTGTCATAATCTAGAAGCCCACAGTATGAATCTCCACTGCCGATTAGTGCCTTTGATCGAAGTGTGCAATTCGTAAAAGCTGAAATGTATGCATGCTTAGTGACTATTTCAAACAAATTACTGATATTATACTAAGTAATTGTACTGCTTGCAGCATACATGTTTCACGTCAGGCCCGAAATCATGAAACACATATATACAATGTAGTGCTAAAAATTTCTGTCTCTGTCTTCAGGGCAAAACGTGGAGACAGCAGGTTTATCCGAAACTTCGGTAAATGACTACCGGAAAACATGACGTCATGGCTGCCTTCGTCCTCGCTCCTCAAGAATGAAATACGTTTACTGGAAAAGCAGGTAACCAGCCACAAGACTACATGGCGTCACATCCCAACAAACAATAAGCTGTATGGCATTTACTGACGGATGTATAGACTAAAGTGACCCTTTAACAGGCCGTGCATGAACAGAAGGGCAGTAGATGTATGGCTTTTAGCCATTTTGGTTCTCGGCGCTAGATGGCGTGGGTAGTCAAGGCCACGCCCCCGCTGCCTTACCCCCTGGGAAGGGTCCCGTTACCCGTCGTAAGGAGGTTGGTTGGGCCCCAGGAACAATTTCGACTTGCGTAGGAAAAATAAAAATTTTTGCCCCACAGCAATTCGAGCCCCTAAATGGCTAGTCTGTAGCGAGTCGCTATACCGAATATATCATCCCCGGGCCCCACTGAAGGGATACTCACATCAGTATGAACCTATGTGTAGGAAAGTTATATGCAAGTACATTTATAGTCAGTACTGTCTTAATAGCGAAATTATTATTTGTTATGAAAAAAGGCAGGTCAATTTCCTGAGCGTTGTAGGTATTTAATAAAAATTTGACGTTCAGGTGACCGTGCATCGTGATAAGTTCTTGTAATAAAACCAAATAGATGCACTAATTTCTCAAATTTATTTTTGGAATACACATCTGCATGTTTCGGACAGTTCCTCTGTCCATCATCAGGAGTTTTTCACTGTACACACAGCAATGGTATATGTCATACAGGTTTGCTGACAGCTTGCGAGCAGAAGCTGTCAGCAAACCTGTATGACATATACCATTGTTGTGTATACAGTGAAATACTACTGATGATGGACAGAGGAACTGTCCGAAACGTGTAGAGTTTTGTTCCAAAAATAAATTTGAGAATTTAGTGCATCTAGTTGGTTTTATTTTAAGAATTTAATTTAAAAAAACTACAAAAAATAAGATATGAAATACTACATACTGAGAATTTTGCGAGGACACATTCAGCTGGTTGAGTCGATAGTTCAAGTGTTCAAGTGCAGACGAAAAAAATCTCAACATGTAATCAGTTCCTTGAAAACTCACTGTAGGTTATGATGGTGATGCAGTCTGCAGATGCACTAAGTTTTGCATCAGATACATAACGGAATGTTTACTCCGCTACAGTTATTTGAAAATATGTCATAGCTTGCTTAATTCTGTGATTGCTCACAATAACCTCAGCTGCCCATGAAGTCCATATTTTAGATTAGTTTAACCCTTTAAGGGCGAAACTGTATCTGACTGAGTTAAAGACACAGTTCGTACCTCGCAGTAAACATTCCCTACCTCTGCTATAACAACCGATAAGTTAAGGCTGTAAAAAGAAATACTCGCTCTTGGTTCTGAGATTCACGCAAAACACATAAATGCATTGTGGACAGAACACAGAATTTCTGAATGTTAAAATTGTACATAAAGTAAGTCTTAGGCTTTAAAAGGTTAATATGTGGTTCACGTTATTATATTGCGGTGACTACATCCTTATCTTAAGATGCTGTAATAGTTATTTTCACTAAAATATGTCTAATTTCATACAGGGCATTATACAGCTAATTGTATACATTTTCAACGTAAGTAAAGCCAGTAACAGCAAAATGACGAATTCTGTAGGACACGTAATACGTATCCAAATGCGATGGCCGCCCGAAAATTCACAGGGAGATGGGTATCTTCATCAGTTAATAAAAATAGCATGATAATTTCTCTGTAAATATTTGCTACTATTTTATTCGTTGTGTTTATGTGTTATACAAACCCACATAGCATGCCTATGCCACTAATTGAATCCTCAGTATATCTATCTATCTATCTACCTATCTATCTATCCATCCATCCATCCATCCATCCATCCATCCATTCATCCATCCATCTATCTATCTATCTACCTACCTATCTACCTACCTATCTATCTATTTATCATCTATCTATCTATCTATCTATCTACCTATCTATCTATCCATCCATCCATCCATCCATTCATCCATCCATCTATCTATCTATCTACCTACCTATCTACCTACCTATCTACCTACCTATCTATCTATTTATCATCTATCTATCTATCTATCTATCCACCCATCCGTTCATCCATCCATCTATCTATCTATCTATATACATACATATATACCAATATATAAATCCGACTGAAGTACAGATTATTGTAATTATAACGTTTAAAAATCACTTCCGTAACTCACAGTCAATACACTGTGTTTTGATTAAGGAACAAATGTGTTAAAACCGTTTAAGTAAACAAATTGTTTATTCTAATAAATACACGAGAGCCATAAATCTACTATGTAGCCAAGTTCAGTAGTTTAACGTTCGTAATAAAGCAGTTGTTACACGCAAACACCAACATACTTCCAACAGTAGTGCAAATTCCTGTTCGGCAGCAAATAATAAATAAATGAACATATGCAGTTTTTGTAGCTAGCAGTTATGATAAGCTTATGGAAACAGCGCTAAAGAAAATTTTTGGGAAAATTATTGATTTCTCTACTGCGTGACCATGTTTGTCATTGTGCTTCTATATTTCATGGAATTAAAAATATTTATTTAATAAAATAAGCTAACAAAATAAATTCTTCGAACAGCCTCTCCCTTGAGAATTTAATTATTTTACAGCTAGTCAAGAAAATGCCTGCATTTTATGGATTTCAGGGGTTCATTACCATTTCACAGTATTGTGTCAATGGTCCCTATTCTGAATCAGATACATCCAATCAGCGTCCTTAAATACAGTTACCCTGCCACACATTTAAATATATATTCATCCATGCTTACACCCCACAAGCGTTTTCTTTCATTCAGGCATTCATAACGAAATTTTAAAGCACCTATCCGTGCCGTGCGAGTCATGTTGCCCTCTTTGCCAGCATTTGACAACAGATCAGACGTTCGATAAGGAAATCGATATTTTATTGCGCATAGAGTCTAATGATGGAGCGTGGATATGAATGTTTATATACATGTAAGTAAATTACTTTTATTCATTAAAAACAAATGTTATTAACTCCTTGAAGGTAAATAATCCTTGCAAATGCAAGTCACAACAGGTGCTGGAAAAAAAGCTACAACAGAGAATGTTTTTCTTGGCAAGGCTATAAGATCTCCGTAGAATATCACGACAAGACTCTCATTATAGACACCTGCTAGAGGAAGCAGAAATGTTAATGTCACATTAATAAGTACACACAACACGTTTACTTCCTGTTATTCGGTAAAATAAAAATTACATTTTATGATGCCAAAATTTGAAAAGCGATTATCATTAAATTGATTACCCTGAATACAAAATTACTTCACAATGCGTGAATCCACAACTATATAACAATGAAGTGTTCTAGGGTAATAAGACAGGTCTGCGCGGAATTTAAATCCAGGTTTCGAAGATTAGTAATCACATCATCCTGTAAGAATTCGCTGTATTCATTCGCCCTAATGGCGTTGCGTATCACGCCAACTAAATTCTTCAGGTAGATTCAATTTAAAATTTCTAGTCATCTAATCGTAATTTAAAAGAAATTTATTTCCAATACAGCCACACAAAAAAAAGTACCGTGCGCACTTTTTAAAACCATTCCCAAAAATGTTTTTCCAAGAATTATATATGAAGAAAACGTGCCTAAATATAGGACCAAAAAAAAACAGTGTGTAGCATCTAATACTTGCCTAACTAGTAAAGAAAATTCTCGCCCTTCAAACAGTTCAAAACATCGTTACGCTAGTCATAAAGTCCAGCAAACTGATTTCTGTCGTGCGGCAGATAAATTATTTCCACGTTCTCGTGTATTATTTCCTGGATATTCTTTTAAATATTATCCCGAAGTATGTCTAGATTCAAAGTGCCCCTTTTCCTTTATGTGCTCTGAGAAGACCTCACATGCCCTGCTGATCTCTCCCAGTCGTGTTACTTGTTCCATCCATTTCTTCTTCCTTGACTTTCTGTCGTTAGCAATAGTCTACTTGGTGAAATGTTAATGTTAATTGTAAGAACCAAAAAAAAACTCTTTCAAATAAAGAATACTTCTATATATCGTAGAGCATACCTTGAAAGGAATATAGAACTAAAACATGAAAATCTTCCATTTCTGGACGATGAAAAAATTAGGATATTCAAAAATACACAACACAAAAAACAATTTTTATTCGCTTCATTTTTCCTGTTTAATCACAGTTCTCTTAGGTTTACGAGGTATATGCCCACTCTTATTGCTGAATGATGGTTATGTTTGAATTTTATAATAACCAGAAACAGGATTATACCAGAATTATAAGCAGAATTGTATTTGTAAGATTTTCTTAAAAACTTCCATGCTCGCGAACTCGTATTTGAATGATATCAGACACATTGCTATCCAACATTAATGGTTGGCACAAATTTTGAACACTGAACCGGATGTATGTATCCATCGTTATGAAATTGTTGTCCCTGTTTTCTTCAGATTATTTATTAGAAATTTGAACTTTCCAAAGCCCAGATTGTTAATTACCATTTCTGTCATTTCTGTGCCAGAAGCAGACAGCGGTAAATACCACCATCTATGCAATAGAAATTGTTGCTCTTTCAATGACACTTCACCTTATCTTTATTACAGAAATTTGGAAGACCGTCATTTGTAAAGCATGTTTACTTTTAAGAGGTGGAATTTTATTCTCAAAACACGCGAACATCGAGTGAGAAATCTAAATTTTTAATACTGTAATTGAGCCATTAATTTCTTCGGTAGCTTTACAGATTTTATGTTTGTAATTGTGTAAATTAGAAAGCGTTCCCAAACACACTGCACTATTTCACATATGGCGAGTATTAAAAACCTCCCTGATATTGTCTATTAACTATAGCACTATACTGGCTTACACACTCGAAACAATTGTCAGCTGTGTAGAATATACAAATATTTCTAAATGAATGTTCGAACAAAAGCACCCACATTTAAATGAATATTCCTACACTCACATTTCACATTAACGCAGTTAAGAGATAGTCACTCGTGATTAAGATTAATAATCTCACCACCTTCTTCCCCCTTGTGTCATTACTTTCTGCTCCCCAGACACGTAAATATCACAAAAGCACTTCCTATTGCATTACGATGGAAAATATGTATATTCAAACACAAGCCGAAGGCCATGTCAACTGGTAAAAAGTTACCAATGATTCGGAGAATAGTAACTACTATATGTTCGGGGTCAAGCTATAGAATTGTCACTTTCGAGTTCAGCACTTTAATATGAATCATAGAGCATCCCCTTCAAAATGACATAATCCCAAAGAAGTAAAATGTTTCACACAATGTGCTTTCGTTTTCTGCATAAAGAAAAATTTATTATATTAAAAAAATAGACAAAAAAATTTCTCGCTCCGCATTTCATATTTTCTTCAGAATTCTACTGGAGGAATGTAAGATATTCCCATCCGTATAAATGAACTTGGTTCGTAATGTAGTAAGCTCGTAATTGTTACAGAAGTACAATAGTTTAGAAATTGTAGTGCCTCCTTTGTAAGATTCAAACATGAACTTGAAGTTGGAAGCATTGATGTCTTACGAAACGTTAGTATCTCTACCAATAAACATGCCTTAAGATTCTAGAAGACTTGAATCTTCATCAACAACCGACTGATTACTTCAAACTTGGATTTATGTAGGTTATATTCCATCATGAACTCGCTATGTTGAGATTCTGGAAGAATTCTGTGGCAGGAAACCACAAACTGGCCATCAACCAAAAACAAGACGCTACCAAAACAAATTACAGAAAAATGCTGCTATAACGTATTCAGCGAGTGGGATTCGAACCCATTATTCTACGACTTGGGCCCACGACTGCCCTACTAATTAATAACAGACTGCGCCACCACATTGACTTGTTCTGGCCATTACAACCTTCCATTGCATATTACAGTATATTCTTTATGTATACTTGATCATTTTCCTTGAACAAGAGAGCGCTGATCTACGTTGCCATAATGACTGCCAAATTGCAGTGTGAGGGTATGATTGGCTTTATTTGACGGCACATAACACACCGCAACTATAGTTCAACCAATCGGCCCAGACTTCTCTTATTCCTAACCTATACATCTTCAAAAAACGAAACCAAAAAAAAAAAAAATTCAAACGCAAAGGATCTTGGGAAAATCCGTATCCTTGCCCGCCCAGTAGTCTGAAAGCTATCAACATTGTAGAGATGCACGTAGCAGGTAGAAGCACGCATGCACACACATACTTGTAACCCACATTCAGGCAGGTCCTGCAGTTCCTGCTCTCTGCACAGCCTCCCGGGAATTCTGCTACACTCGACGACACTTCTATAGGGGATGCACAACACCGGCCACCTTCTTTCTCCGTTGATGTGCACAGACACCACCGCAAGCTAGCATTGTACTCAACAACTTGTGTTGGGGAAGAACTTTTAGTGGAAACTCAAAGCAGAAAGCATCGGGGGTCGGCGCGGAGAAGACCAAGCAAGTCAGAGTATACAAGAGAGCCTCTCATCCGGACACCAACCAATAAATATTAAACGGGAACAAACAAATGGTCTTTTCTTTTCTCTCTCTCACTCGTTCTTCTTTCTATTTTACTATCTCTCCTTATTAGTTGTCAGTTTGTTTCTATATATCTTCCCTTCTCCACCTTGATCATGCGATCCACCTGTCCACCCCGCTCTTGACTGCATACACACAGCGTTGTATGTGAATTACAGTCCCTAACCCAGCAAACACATATCACTAAGAGCTCTTGCTTGACATTCAACAATCCATCTTCCTCAACTCCTGCCGGTCTGCCCGCCCGCCTGTCCGCTGCCTGATTCTGTGCCATTTGTTTAGGTCCCCGTTGCTTCTTCTCTCTTCATTCCCTTGTGCCTTACTTTTGCATTCGTCTCCTCTGACTTCAAATCGTATATGTATATATATATATATATATATGTTTCTGAGTGAGTGATGTATATTATGATTCATGTTTGTCATATGCACTGAGGGAAATGAGAGTAGAGTTACATAGGCCAGTCATGTAGCAGGCACGAGCAAGTGAACGGAAAGCACGAAAAGAAGAGAGGTTCATAAATAGTATAATAATAGAAATAGCTAAATGAAGCCGAGCCAAAACTCGTAAATCTAATTGTCGAGCAATGTAGCTAGCACAGTCTGTTGTTGCTCTTGATGTGAGCGAGGCCGAGAGGAACACCTCACCGGCAGGCAACTGCCCAACTCCCGCCCAGCGTCACCATTCACGTCCCCTCCCACTCTTCACCAAATTCAAGGCAGCAGTTATCCATTTTCAAGTCTTCTTATAACCATTCTCCCCCGTGCCCCATACCCAGCTTTCTTTTCCTTGTTTCATTTAAAAGTCGAATGCTTTAACAAGAGACTGCATGTGGTCAAAAGCAGCGTTTACCTGTGACAGGATATTTTATTCTTGAGGTTGGGGCGCTGAATGAATTGAATGGTTTAGAATGAGGGGAGAAAGAACTGGTCAAAAGCATCGAGAAACCTACAAAGAAGGTGAAAAGTGAAGGGAGGGGAAAGAAAATATTGAAAAAGGATGTACAAAACGCCTCCAGAGCAGAAACGAAAGACAAGCCTCTCTTTAAGGGAAGAAAAGACAAGACGAGAGAAATAGTTAGGACAACATTGTCCAATAAATAAGCCTATCTCCCTCTTTTGCCCTCTACTTTTTAAAAATCTGTGACACACTGTAACCTATCCCAAAAATGCAACATACCACCAAAAAAACAGTTGTAACAGAAAAGGTTATGTGTGGATGGGTGGGGGGGGGGGGTTGGGTGGGGAATGGACGGGAACTCAGCTGCATAACTTACATTCCGTGGTCTGTTTTCAAGATAAATCTGCTGGCTGGGTGAACAGGGTGGAGGGCAAGGTGAGGAAGCGTTTCAACAAAACAATATTTCAAACATATGCACTTCTCCCATTTGGATGAGGAAGGCCAGACCATCTTTTTTTAACTTGATGTGCGTCAGATTCCCTCTACATAGATAAAAATGGGCAATATAAGGCGTAATCCACTTCCAAATACATGGAGAGGTTCTTACAAAACGACCTGAATTGAATAACGTTTACTAATCACACAGGTGTCCACATCCGTTGTCAAAAGTAAAGATTTCAGGGTAGTACAAAATTGTATTTAGAGGAAATATTGGCCATCGAATGTTAATTCAAGGTGAAATAAAGGAAGCTTGTATAGTTCGAATAGAGGCAGTTAAAGTGGGGGGAAGGAAACATCTCCTTTCAATACAGGGTTAAAAGTAAACTTATTTCCATGCATAATTAGGAACAACAACACAAAGCTTATGTGGGAGTAAAAGCATAAATCCTTGCGTTCTTAACCTCGACACTAGATGGAGATGAATGGTAAGATTCACACTGTCCGCCTTACACCGGCTGATTATTTATAAAATAAACATGGTGGGCCCCACTGTCGGTCTGGACGTTTTGAAAAATGAAACTCTTGAGGATCCCGAAACAGATGTTATAAGACTTAGCAAACACATGTTATTTTATAGGCATAAAATTTCTGAATATAAGCATAAAGTAACAGAAAATGGGAACTGCTGAAATACGTAGGCTGAGATCGCAAGGGGCAGTTAAATTTCAAGTCAATTTTGTTGCGGATTTTTAGAGGAGTAATGACACTAAGTGTAGAAAGACTGCAAGACTCTTTTATGCCAAAGGAATTAGGGTCTACGATCATAATTGGAAGACCTAACAAAACTTCAATTAATGAAAAAAGGTAAATGAGGAAATCAAAACTATTAGATCCAATTGTTGATGTTAGTAATGTGGCTAACTATGAGTGGTTTTAACCGGCCAGGCTGTGTAAATTTCGAATCTGTCATGCAGTCATACTTCCGGAATTGTAGGAAGGAAGAAAAGAAATAGACACGTTCGGCGCGCAAGGGGAGGCAAAGCGGAATAATGAAAACCGCTTTATATGCTCCATATTTTTACGCTGTGCCATATATTGTGTAAGTGCCTAAATTTAAAACCAGAGTGTAAGAGATAGCCCGAGTAGTCTCTATAAAATCAGAAACTGTGCAACTCAACTGAAAAATCGAGGTCTGACCAGAAAGAGGAAGATAAGACCGAGGGCCAGCTAGTGGACCAACGGAAAAGAGGATGAGGCTATGTATAGTTGAAGAAAAATTAATAGGAACTAGTATAAATAGCCATTCTTTAAAAGTAAAAAAAAAAATGTTTTCAAATATATATATATTTATTCTAAATAAGGATCTGCTTTCTGTCTACACGTTACAGACAACTAAATCATGTAACCTGCTCTTCATTCTTCTTTTGTGACGTAGCCTAATTTGAATGCAGGGCTTCCACCGCTAATCTGAATAATTTTGGCAGAGAATAATAAATATGGCCTTACAAAACTGGTTTCTATTAAGTTTATTCTCTCAGAACAAGTTTGATTAGTGTCTGCTGCTTTCTGTGTTGTAGGCCTTTGCTTTTCTGTGCTGAACATGTTGAAGAGTAGCATATTCTGAAAACAATCCCTGTAAAAATGTACATTATATTAGTTACAATGGCAGTGCGAAGCAGACTTATCTCTGTGAATATCCGGGTTCATGATGGTACACAATTGGCACTTGTGATGGACGAAGAGGTATTAGGGGAAGATTTTTTCAGGAACTTAGATTCCTCCCCCACCCACCTCCTTTCCAGCGGTGCTCATGTGTCAGTTAAATAGGCCGTAAATCTCACCAGATAATATATTATCGGAGACACAGCTAACAGCTGGAACTCTACTACTGAAACGAAAGATGATCAGATTAAAGAACGATCTTTTTTAACATTACGATCTTGCGTGATTTAAGTTTCTTCCAGCGGTGTGCTTGAGGATTCAAGTCTCCTGGTATGTGACGCCATGTCGTTAGGCGAGTGGCTCCCGACGTTTCGAAATTAATGCTCTCTTCATCTTCAAAATGAAGTCCTTCTTGGACTGCTTGCATTTGAAGACATTTGTATGTACAGCGATCCTCCGCAACGATGGGAACGGCTCACCCAGCCAGACAACGTCCGAACCCAGGAGAACTAAACCCTCATTATAAGGTTATTAATGAAATTAAAAAAAAAACATAACAATTATAATCAGTCAAACACAACTAAACTTTATTGTGTTAGGGCAGCATGTTTCGATTCTCATAGAATCATCCTCAGGCCCTACTAAGAATACAGATCTTTACTTAACACTGTTTAAAATGCGCTGTGGGATCCCAAAACACATTCTTGATAAAACTATGTATAAAATGCATGTGTCGTTATGTTCTTATTATACTATCAGGATACTTATTTCTAAAACTTTAACCGGTACATATGAAGGAGGTTACGCGTATGTATTTAAGATGTGTTGTTATAGAACTTTGGAAATTGTTATAAATATTGTTGCTAATTTTAAAATATACATATAAGCGTTAAAACTTTAAAACCATT
>Ga0131853_10019042_pt1 | contig 12493 bp, 11 predicted proteins | sample TergutLab28metaG_FD_92764 | JGI IMG/M metagenome (GOLD analysis project Ga0131853, IMG submission 92764) | Labiotermes labralis P1 segment gut microbial communities from Petit-Saut dam, French Guiana - Lab288 P1 (version 2) (version 2) | ecosystem: Host-associated > Arthropoda: Insects >...
GGGGACCCGTTGCGCTGACCACGTGACACCCCTCTATCCGCAAAAGTTGGCACTAACTTCGCCGACCGGCGGCGGCCACTCTGTCGGTATAGTTCGCGTGCGGACTAAGGCCACGGAGTTTTAGTTTTAGAAATTGTGAGACTTCATTGTCCAGCATTCATTCTAAATTAAACATGGAATTCTCAGCAGACTTAAGGCATATTTTCCTAATTGTCATGGGGAAGGAGTCGTGTCTGAAATGTTGGTTGATGTGAACCACGTATCATGGCTGTCACCCCCAGATTTTATTTAATTCTGTCACTGTGAACACTTAAACAGATAATGTGCATGTTCATATTTATCTTGTGTTAAAAATACATAACTCTGAGAAGCTACCTCTGCTTCTGTCATCAGGTATCAATCAAATAATGCTTAAAATAAAGATGTCAGGTGTGCAGACAGGGTTAATATTTACAGTACACTGGCCAGCTGTTCTGTGTGGGAGTGAAACGTGGACAGTTTGTGAGAGTGCTGCATAAATGACAGAAAAATCCTCAGAATAATTTTTGCACCAGTAAATGTTAATGGCATCTAAAAAATATGGTACAATGAAGAACTGTAGAGATTGTGTACAGACACTGACCTTGTAACATACATGCTTGTTAAAAGATTGCAGTAGGTTGGGTATGTAGTAAGGATGTTCAACAACAGAATCCCAAAGTGAATTCTGGGAGGAAGTCTCAAGGGAAGAGGGCCTGCCAGAAAGCCGAAGAATACACAGGAAGATAAGTGCAGAAGCATGCCCGCAAATTGATCAGCACCAAAAATTGGCATGCAGCAGCCACATGTAGGCGTCACTGGATGAGGAAAACATGGCAGGCAATGGCCAGAAAATGGGCCAAAGAGACATAGGAAGAAGAAACAAATAATGGTAACAACAGAGTAGTTTTTGGGTATGTTGTTTACATTGTCCATTATATGTCCCCTCAGTAACACACCATCACAAACTGTTGTGCATACCCAAGTCACAGCTGCAGTATACACTAAAACATAACAGTTCCAACAAATGTGTCTTTTCTCTGAAAGCCAAAGGTACACTTACAATCCAAATTACCTTGACAAAGACAAAATTTAGAGTGAACCAAATTCAGCGTCTGCTTGTTACCATTCAGTTCAGAATCATCTGTCATCCTGTCTCTTTTTTTGGAGATTATAATAATAAACTTTTGGTTTCAGTAAGATGCAGGGGCATATTTGACCAATGCAGTGATGCTTCTCAAGGATCCTGTTTCATACTTATGTAGTAAGGATTAAAAACGGCTTTGGGGTTTCATACAATATCATGACCTTCCTATTACTTGGTGAAAATTAGCCATGTTGGGACTTGAAGAGACACCCCATTAAATATGCCTAAGCTTTGGATTCTAGGCACATAATCTGCATATATATATATATATATATATCCATTGTACACTGTCAGTTTCTATATATCCTTCACACTGTACAGGTAAACATCAACACCAGAAGCTAGAGCACTGGGGAGTGAAATTCCCTTCGCATCACAGTTACAGGAGAATACTAACAGTTACTATTACTGACAAATGACAACTGTATTCACAAAGAAATTACAAGCAGACTGAATTCTGGGAATGCCTACTCAATAGTTCAGAATCTTTTTTGTTTTCATGTACTTTCTACAAATATTAAGTACTGTATTTAAAGATAATTCTAATGGTAACTGTTTTGTATGCTGCAAAACTCTGTATTTCAATTAAGGAAAGAACACAGATAGTGAAATTTGATGATCTCATGTCTGTGCCTCTTGATCTTTTGGGACATTAAGCTGTGTAGATGGAGGCATACATGCACAGGAGACATTGTAAATTTGTGCGAAACTGTAAGGCGGAAAACTTGAAGATAAAGGAAAATCAGCGAGCCTTAGGCATAGATAAAAAAATATGAAAAGAGATGCTACAGAAATAGGACTAAACTTGTGTGGCTCTAGATATGGACGAGTCACGGGCAGTTTCAGCGTTACTGGAATTCTCTTTGCCTTTTGTCCTGATAGACCATATGATCTCTAAAATGTACTGGTGAATGGCCTAACATTCCATGTGCAGGTCTCTGTGTGTTTGCTTGGTAGCAGTTTAAACGTCCATGCTGAGCCAGAAAAACTCGGACTGTCATAAAATACATTTGGCATTTAAATCCATCCCCTAAAGGTTAAAATGGTAATACAATGGGTTATAATAAAATAAAAAAGTGTTCTCAAAATATATTTCATATATAATAACCAACACATACATTGTAACTTACATTTTTCTAGTTTGATATTATTTACAACAGAACCTTTCATGACATGCAAGTGACCCTATTTTCAAGCCAAGAGGTCCAAAGGCTGAAAAAAAGAAAGAAAGAAAGAAAAGAGTGACAATACTGTATATAACAGAGTTTCAAATTTTACTTTCAGATAACACTGATCATTCACCATAATAAAACCATAATACATTTTTAATTACAACTTGGAACGAATGAGGTTATTATTGTAATCATACTCTGCAACCACCACATTAAAACATGGAAGTAAAACTGTAGAGTAGATAGCACAAAACATGAAGCTGTGAACTGTATCCATAAAGGAAGTAGACAAAAGGGGAGGTATTTAATGATAATAAATTGTGTAATACATAGTTAGCACCATTTTGAAATACCAAATGAAAGCATTAATAGAGCAAATATATTATAAATACTTCATTTAATACAGCTATCATATATCTATGAAGATTACCATATTCTGGGATTTGACACTGTACTGCCATTTCAGAGGAACCAGCTGCCAGCTGCTACCAGACTACACAGAATCACATACCAGATGACAATAGTCTTCATAGTCATCAACATAAAAATAACAGTCCAATGTTAAATACTATGTCTAATTTATCCCTATTCTTAACCTTATGCTCTTCCAGATGCCCTGGCATGTTAACATTATTTTCTAGGGGAATTCACGATGTGAAATCCAGTATAACATCTGCATGGGGAAGCCAAATATTCTTCACACTGTGGTCTTCTGGATTATGATGCTTTGTAACTGCTACACGATGTCATAATCTATGGAAAACAATTTGCATTTTCACCATGGCAAAAATCTCAGATCTCACATACATCAAATGTTCCTGCACATTCTGTGTGAATAATTAAACGTATCAGTATAGCATATCATTAGTAACAAATTTATTTATATAGTATCTCCTCTCCAAACACAGATTTAGTTTAGACAGTTTTCCTTTGTATATCAGTTCTCCAACTGTTGCATAAAAATCCATGTATGGATAGGTTTATACAGGAAATCAGCTTTCATACTAGCTGCATCCACATTTCTTCTATGCCATGCTACGTACTCTTCCATGATCCAATCACCAGAATTTCTCCTTCCTGTGTATCTGTCATGGTGGTGTATCCATGCTGGCTCACCACTTCACCCAACTTCTAAGTGGGTGATGAGTAGAAGCAGTGATGTAACCACAAAGACGGATGATCTAATGCCTTATCTCCCATATAATCCAGTATCCTGCAATAGCAGACCCCTTTGGGATTTCAAAGAACGTAACTAGTGCTGTTGGAGAGGGCGCACTGTATACTGATACATAAAGCCCACTGAAAAGTGACAATCATAATGGGTATTCTATTATTTTCCTTATTTACACTACCCAGTTAATGCCATAATCCTATGCAATCTTGTGAAGATACTAAAATGACTGGCTGTGAAAGAATATTTAAGACATGGTTATTTCAGATCGCAAATAAACAATGACACCCTTCACCAATACTAATTAATATCATGAACAGTTTACCAATAAGCCAAATCCACGAAAAGTTTTTGGCATAAAATATGTATATAAATTCAACTAAATAAAAATTTTTGGCATAAAATATGTATATAAAAATTCAACTGTCTGTAGAAAAGAGGTGGCATAAAAGTGTTATTCGGCTGCCACACTGGCCAAGCATGTCGCAGAAGAGTACGGTCTGTGAACTGCGTTCGTGTAACAATAGGACTACCAACCATATGTGTGGATGTAACAAGAACGCATCATTAATTTATGTCTACGCGTGTTCAGACCTGAAACACAATTTCTCTGCTTCATCAAATTAAATTCTGTACTAAAAAAGGTTCCACAGGAAAAGTATAATTCATGCCTCCAACTGAGGACAGAGCAAGAGGAACATTTTCTTGAGCAACCACCAGTATCACACATGACAGTTCATCTTCTGCTGACAAGGTGTGTTTCCTTGTTTTGAGACTGCAACAAGTGTACGTTTGTGACAAAATATTTCAGTTAGGTAAGAGTATCAACAAGAACTAATAATCTTCCAATTCATCTCTAATTTTCACAGATCACCCATTGCCACAATGATGTTTGACAATGCTGTTCTGGCATCACTTTCCTGGAACACTTGAAGAACTTCCATTGCCTTGTGTGAGTGCTTCTTCTGTAGCTGTTTAGTTTGGGCAATACCCGGGCCTTTTGACACTATGCTATGAACCTGAAACAATTAACACATGAAAATGCCCTATGTTGTTCAAACTTTGTATCTTATTTGGGCTTGACCCCACAGACTTTTAAATGTGGGCCTTCTAACTTCATATTTCTATGCAAACTGGTGCAGACGAACCTAGTATACTCTAACTGATATGAATAGTTATGTGGCAAGGAGATAAAATATATCTATATGCAGTCATTTACGCATCCAGGACAGAATACTTCCAGGGTACTAGGGATGCTAAAAAAGTACACCATTGTACAGGCATTGAGACTCTGTACAGGCCGTATGGTCCATAGGGGGAGTAGACATATAGCTCTACTCTTTCTTGACCATGGCACTAGAAGGGGGCGAGGGGTCGGCATCACGCCCCAGCCGCTCTTTACCCCCGGGAAAGACCGGTACCCATTGTACAGGAGGCTGGCTGGGCCCCAGGGCCGGTCTGGATAGGTGCGGAAAATCTCGCCCCCACCAGGATTCGATCCTGGACCGTCCAGCCCATAGCCAGTCGCTATACCAACTACGTCACCCGGCCCACAGGGATGCTAAAAGGGGCAAAGTAAATAATGTTGTTAAGATATACAGTACAGGCACGTCTTGTTTTACTAGATTTCTTTTTGTGCGATTTTAATTTAATGCATTGTGGCATGAGGAATCCATGGCTGCACTTATCTTGTGTAGGAGGCAGCAAACAGTGAAATCACTGTCACACCAGCAGTCATGTGTATGGATTGACTATGTTGGTGATATAGTCACACAGCTCATTTAGCTCCCTCTTCATTGGCATTGGTGTTTCTTAACAAAGAGTGATAATAATAAATCTTCATCACCTAGTGCAAACCAAGTGAAAAATTGGTGAAAGACAGTCGGTATTGAAGGGAAATTAGACGTAATAAGCCGACTTGAAAAAAGGTGAATGTATTGTTGGCATATGCCATAACATCAGACTCGCTCACAGTAGCGTATGTACAATTTGTGATAATGCTGACAAAATTACAGGAGTGCTAAGTCAGGAACTAAAGTGTTTGTGTAGCAAGACTCACACAGTCCGATTGGAGTGAACCACACCAAATACCAAAAAATTCCGGATGTCAGTCACTTACATTTCATTGCACTACAAATAAGTATTGTACTAAAATTTATGTATACTGCATAGAAATGTATATATACTGTACATACAGTACACACATACTCTACAGGTCTGCATGTCCACTAGTGGTATAGTCATACACTACATGGGATGAGGTTGTCAATCCACAAACCCCCAAGCAATGAAGCATTTTAAATGGGAATTTTGTGTTTGAACTGTGCAACATTTTTTCAGGAGCATAACCCTAGTGTAAAATGAGACTTGCTTGTATAATAAGCACACAAGAAAGGGTCTGCGAGTGAAATACACAGAAATTATTCTAACAAGCAGGCATGAAACTGACTGTTCACCTCCACCTAGTGCCCAGTTAAGAATATACGGCACTTTACCTTCACCCAACCTACACCTTTGTGTGGTGTGATGCTCGAGCACCTACAGTTTTCCAGTTTCTTTCATTTTGAATAATTTGACTTTATAAATAAGGATGCAGAACTTCAGGAAATGAAGAGCATCATTTCTGGTTATAAATGTAAGTCTGATGTGTAATACAGTCCTCTTGACTTCTGAAGCTTTGAGTCCTACACTAAAGCACTGTTCTGTCAATGGAAGAGGCTTTCCATGTAAAATTTAAAGTACAGTTAAGACTATGCTACATACACTGCAGCTGATACTACAAACAGATCTCAGGAACATACCTTGGCATAGTCCACATTCTGCACAGACTCAATGCCCCTATCAATCTCAGTGAATAAACTGGGATCATGTTGCAAATGAAAGAGAACCGGAGCTGATGTAAGGTTGAACATTGAACCCGACACATACTGTGATCCAGCAATGAATGGCTCTAAGTCAAGACAAGCCTGTAATACAGACAACATATTTATATGAAAAGGTTGCACAATAAATACAAAAAGTGCTGCTGTTACGAAAATTTGTTTACCATCAAATGTTTTAAGGGAGAATACAATTCACAAATGATAATACATTATTTTACCTGCCAAGCCAGAGCAAGATGTTTCCCAAATTTATAGCCCTGTTCTTGTAACTCTGTCCCATGACCAGCAAGTTTAAGCGTTCCCTGGCAGGACTTGCCAAGGAGACTTCCTGCAGAAAGTACATTACGAAGTGTCCAGTCCTCAGTGGCATTTGACACTCCTTGTGGGGATGGCAGAGGATTGTTCTGCTGATCTCTGCGACCAACAAACTCTCCTTCGGCTAAATCGCGAACAGCACTACTCATGAGTTCAACCAACTGAAAAAATGGAATCATTCAGTCTTTGATATAAGATCATTGAAGCTGTCGTAAATGAGAAAGTTTACGAAATCCTTCAGAAGAAGAAATAAATATAAAACAACAGGGATCCTTAAAGTCATAAAAATGATTTAAAAAGCGATACACCACTTACATCTTGGTTTCGTAATGCTGCAAGCTCCATGCAAGAATTTGCCAATAGGTAGTCACCACTCAACAACGCAATTTTATTTCCAAATGTCATGTCATTCAGCACAGCAGGTTCGGGGTACAGATCGGGATAGATGTTCACCATTCCTTTGTGAACCAAATGACTGGTACGGATCATTTCTGTAACTTCAGCGAGTGCTCGCTGACTGTGGATTAAAATGGAATGTGAGGAATTTCTGAAACTTCAGTTATGTGTTTGATGAGTGTAAATAAAAAAAAAAAAAGATCATGTGACATTTATTTGTTTATGTTTTGCTAAGCGTGTATCTTAGTATAATCTTAGCAATTGACCAACTTAATGCACAAATTCTTGTTTTATAATAAGTTTATTATATTCCTCTACATGTTTCAAACACTGTTGTGCTGGAAACATGTAGAGGAATATAATAAACTTATTATAAAACAAGAATTTGTGCATTAAGTTGGTCAATTGCTAAGATCTGACATTTATGTTACTAAATTATATAGCAGCATTTATTTTCCAACCACATAACACAGTCTTATTTTCAACACTTAGTAATTTATGCACACACGGAAAAATTTGATGGTTCAAATGAGTGTAAACACAGTTATCATCAATAATCACCACCACCAACACCACCACTGATGCATGGGTTATCATCACCAAGTAAACAAATGCTGAAAAGACAAATAATAAAACTGACAATTTCATTATTTTGATTTATACAGTATGTTACTTAAGTATATGTTGTTTTTTAACAAGTACAATTTGTGTTTAGTGAATTAACATGTAACTTTTGGGCTTTGGTGAATATTAAGTGATACATAACCCCTGATTCATCCATCAATTCCCTGTCATGCCAGCTGGGTTTTCAGGAATGTAATCCTTACATTTGGCATGGGACTCCTGTAAAATCTGAAGATCAGTGGAACTTGAAAAACTGTTGTGATGGCAGGAAATTCCACTGAGAAGACCTACGTGGAATCCATTCCTGTGCCTTCATTATGATGCTCTTATCCATGGCAGGCTTTTAAAATACAGTAGAATTCAGATGAACTGTTTTACTTATTGCGACCTAGACATTCCAGTGAAAAGTGCTACCATGATAAGATTGTGTAAAACATGACTTAAAAGTATAATCATATTCAGTGTGAGGATGATAAGTGGGAGAACAGTTTACTCTGAAATGCACATATCTATTTATAAACATTACTGTAAGTAATTTTAAAAAAGTGATATCATTTCTGTGTGCAGGACTAGTTACCTATGTAAAACTCCAGCTGCTTTGTCCTCCTCCATTTCTTCCACATTAAGATGTCCTGCCGCTTTTGAAATAAGCAATACAATAAGTCCCCATGCCTGCATGTTGTTACGGCCATTATATAATAGACTCCTGTAACCAACAATGCAAATTTCATACATCCTTACAAATGACACAACCTTAAACTCTGTTCTGCAGAAGTCCATGCTTCTATGTAGTCTCTGAATAACCACAGAGTACCCAAACATGGTAGCATGAAAGGGACAGGGTGTACATTTGATTAAATGGTTTAGTCAAAAACACTACTAGAATGCACAGAATACACCAAGATTATTCATAAGTCAGTCCAACCCATTTCTTAGAGTAGCTCGCTTGCAGTCATGAGCTTTGGATGAAATATAATATGCTACTTTTATCAGGATTTTCAGTTGCCACCTGGCTCCATAAAAAGGGAGTCCCAAACTGGGGAATCTGTGGTCAGCTAGAACCTCAGCCACACAGAACATTAGGCTCTACCACTCTCAGCTTTGGCATGTATCGTGGTGAGTTCCATTGGCCTTGTTAAGCGAGATCACTAAAAGTGAAGCTAATCATTCCTCAGTCATTGTAGATATTCAAAAACTTAAAACTTATCACATATTGAACTTATTAAAAAAAAAGGCACACTTCAATGCTGCGTATTACTATTCTCATATAACTCATGCTGTCAATATACTTACTTTGCAGCTTTTAACAAGGGATGATTTGAACCAACTAGTTTACGCAAATGGAGAGCCACATTTGCAATTTCATCACTTAAAAGCCATCGTAAGCTCAAAAATGAGGTTGGATAACCCACTATTTTCTCAGCTTCAGACACTGCCTTATTCCAGTCTGGCTTCTGATTCTGTGCTAGTTTTCCAACTGCACTGTACCTCTTTCTTCCTGTACAAAATCCTCTTGGATTTAACTGTGTCACTGCAATTCCAGTGTATTTTTGAAGCAATGGCACCCAAAGTAACCCTCCATTGCCTGTTTTAACTGCGTATGAAGTATGAGTGACATTTCGAAGCAGGAATTTATTCCAAATAGTCAGACCAACAGATGACATTTTGTGAACCTGAGACAGTGTTAGAGAAAAGGATCACCTGAAAGGCTACAGGGCGAAATGAGGTCATCACCGTTTATGTTGGTGAAAGTTTAGCATGGCATTAAATACAGCCTTCTACCTGCATTCAAACATGGGTGTACAAACTGCAGATGATTACTGTATATGTGTGTCTCTAACAAAAAAGACCAACCGCATTTTCGAGATCATGGGTAACAACTATTATACATGACCTAGTGTAACGGTTTTGTGTGTGCTTCACAGGTATACAGCCTACGTCTCGCATTTTAACTGCATACAGCCCAACCGTGTCAGAGAATATTTCAATGATTTTCTTTTTTATTAGAATCTCGCAATAAGTTAGAATATTGCATGCTAGTATTTGCCTTCAAATTCAAACTTTCCTCACATCCAATGCACCAACATCACGCCAAACACGACTTTACACCTACAAACCACGCTTATCCCTCCCCCTTACTCCACTGGGAAGAAAGTCACTAACCCTCCCACTCCTGACGGCATCATACTAGATGATCTGTGATCATACCCACAGGTCATCTACCTCCCACCCACTCGCGCAAGAGACACACTTACACCAGGTCATCTGTTCGTTCCATTACGTAAGTGGGGTTTGCGACGCCTGGTACAAAGCTGCTGCATGCCTGTTATCCGTGATTTGAACCACGGATTTGTTATGTACCCACGGTTTTCTTGCGTTGAAAAAGTTGAAACTTTCTGTCTAGTACCCATGAGTTTATCCATTTTTATGTATTCGTTGGCGTTGCCAAGGAGAACGACGAGACCGTGACATATTTCGAGAAAGTGGTGTGCATGCTTAGCAAAGCGGTGGAGATTAACTTTTGTGCTGTAAAGACGGTTGTACGAAGGGCAAAATGCCTGTAAATGATCCTGAACAGTTTGATGGTATGTTGCTGGCTATGGCACAGCAACATGAAGGTGGTGTGCAGGAAGTAAGTAACGTTACATTTTTGTGTAGGTAAACATGTGAGTATGAAGGTGCTAGTTAGGTTATGGCGCTTTTTGTCCTCTTACAAGAAAGTATAGCCATCCAACCGTTATAATGTACAGTAGCGTTCGACACTAATGTAGCAACCGCTTAGCCAGACAGACATCGTATATTCAGCTTAGAAATCGAAACTATTTTTTTTGTGCCCGTTCACTCGGTCTAGCCATGTTTGTAACACCTGACGGTAAGATATGCCGCGTGGAAGTGTGGGACGGATTAGTGAAACTAACAGTACTGTCCATAAAGATTATGACATCTGAACTGCCCTGGCATCTCACATTAGGGCACCATTGAGTTAACTGTTGTTCATATAGCATGAATTGTTCATGGCGTCTCCTTCCTTACGACATAGAGTTGCTTTGGATGTGCTTAGTATGGATCTAAAGAGAAGTCGGGATAGCATAGTCAACATAGGGATTTGGGTACAGGCTGGACGTTCTGGGGTTTGTATCTCGTTAGGGGCGAGATTTTTCTGTTTTCCAAAACGTCCAGCATGGTGCTGGGACGAAGTTTCTTTTTGAATGGGTACCTATGGCTTTTTTTTCCCCCCCGGAAGTAAAGTGGCTGGGGTGTGAGGCTGATAAGTCATGCCATCGAGCTCCCCTTCCATTGTCATAGCCCTGTAGTCTTTGGTTAACATAATCCCTGTAATTTTTTATCCGTGTAACAGAATATTCCTCTCTTCACCTTCATATGTTGGGCCCTGAGACATACATATGATGGCTGTACTGTAGTACTGGTCGACCACTGTGTGAAAATTTTCATTGCAGATGAAGGCTATGTAGTATCATTGTTGCAGTGGGTTGGTTGCCTTCGTTGAAAAGAAGAGTACCAACAATAACAGAGAGATAGCCTAAATGTTAACATAAGTCTGTCTTGACTGACTGGCTGTCATTTGTTATGGCACACTGTATATATTCAGGTCAACTAGCACTACCAGTATTGCCCATATAGCTTTGATATGCAGAATTTTAACCTAACAGAATATCAGAAAGAAGTATACTGTAAAGATATCAAGTTATTAAGTAATTGAAAATTGAAAATAGCAATGCGCACCAATAACTCAATCCAAAACATACTCATGAACAACAAGCAGCTAACGAACAATACAGACAAATACACACATTCCGGTGTGTATAAGCTCAGCTGCCGTGACTGCAGTAAGGCATATGTGGAACAAACTGGAAGAAATTTTTTAACAAGGTTCAACGAACACAAAGCCGCATTCAGAACAAACAACCAAAACTCAAACTATGCCAAGCACCTCACCGAACACACACACTCTTTCAGCCCCATCCAAGACACTATGCGGATACTACAACGCCACAACAAAGGAGCACACCTCAATACCATAGAACGATACTACCTATACAGAGAGTTTACAAAAAGCAATCAATTAAATGACGAACACACTATATCCCGCAACAAGATCTTTGATGCTCTGCTCGCACCCGACAAACTGTAATCCCCCACCACCCGCAGAAAGGCCACACCACTGAACCATCACCCCGTTGCAGATTTAACTACCCACACGAAGTGCACGTATACCGTTACGCTGCCTCATACAAATAACAACCGAACAAACTAGATGAACCTGCACAATACGACACATTAAACCAGGAAATACAAGTGACACCAGACTGCGGATATATATACCAACAGTGATATCACAGTGCCAGTGACAATTACCATCACTGTGCCAAGCAATAATTACCAAACAGGTCTGGTCCCCGGTCACCTAACCGCCAAATACAACACCCACTAGATGGAAGACAAATACAAGCACACACAAAACGGACTGGACACGGATATCACTACAGATACAAAGGATAGAGAGCACACACATAAGTACACACATTCATTTACCACATAATCACAACTCGTCACATGAGTCACCTACCCACACACACTAACACGCATCAGCTGTTATTCTTTGGATTTTTTCTCCTCTCCACAGAACCCATAACAAAAGCCCACCAGCAATAGACATCAGATATGGAAAAACAGTAACTGGAGACCCACACAGGACAGCAGCCAGCAGACATACTAGAGCTGCACCCCCAGGATAGCGCACATTACA
>Ga0131853_10019043_pt1 | contig 12493 bp, 13 predicted proteins | sample TergutLab28metaG_FD_92764 | JGI IMG/M metagenome (GOLD analysis project Ga0131853, IMG submission 92764) | Labiotermes labralis P1 segment gut microbial communities from Petit-Saut dam, French Guiana - Lab288 P1 (version 2) (version 2) | ecosystem: Host-associated > Arthropoda: Insects >...
AGAGGGATTTGAACCCTCGGTACCCTTGCGGGCACACAGCACTTCCAATGCTGCACCTTCGACCACTCGGACATCTCTCCAAAACCCATTCTCGCTTTGCTATTACCAATCCTTGCAACAAAGTACAACAAAATAAAAATCCAAGGATTTTTATTTTCCGGAGCAGGGGGGATTCGAACCCCCGGAACCCTTGCGAGCTCAATGGTTTTCGAAACCATCTCCTTCAACCACTCGGACACCGCTCCCAAATTGCGACTATAAGGGCTGCTTATTTATACATCAAAATGCGTTGTATGTAAAGAGGGTAATCGACGTGAGATGAAAATATCCAGAATATTAGGCAAAACTCACTCCGACAGAATTCTCAGAACTTCTTCGGGCGTGGATGCGTTAATAATTTCCCGTCGCTTTTCAGAACTCTTAAACAGAAGACTTATCTCCGCCAGAAATTGCAGGTGCGGCCCTGTTTTTTCCAGCGGGGAAAGGGTCATAATAAAAATGCGGCACGGCTCGTGATCCAGAGAATCAAAATCAACCGGAGCCTCGGAGACACCGATGCACGCTACAAGATTGTTAATTGTGGGGCTTTTTCCGTGCGGGATGGCAATCCCGTGCTTCATGCCGGTTGACATTTTTCGTTCGCGATCCATTATCGCGGTATAGGCGGCTCCCCGGTCGTCTATCTTTTTGGCGACCGTAAGAATATCGAGCAGTTCATTAACGATCTCTTCTTTGGTCGTTCCTTTGAGGTTGAGGCGGATTGTATCCTTTGTGAGAACTGTTTTAAGATTCATAGGATTAGTGTAAAGTCATTGTTCATAAAAGTCAAGGTTTTCTTTCGATAATTTATGATATATGTAATAAAAATCTCCCACAGTTTTATGCAGGGGGCTGGGTATAAAAAATCCATAAAAAATAGTAAAGTGGAAGTTCTAAATACCGATAAGGAAGAGGGTACTTTCAAATATCGCAGTGAGCGGAGGGGAAGCGTGTCATATACAAATCCTATTTCAAGTTACAGGGAAACCAGAGTAAAAACGGCTAGTCAGGGGCAGCTTATTATTATGCTCTACGAGGAGGCGCTCAGGCAGATGGATCTGGCACTTGACGTTTTGACGGCGGACGAAGGCGGTGGCGAGAGCGCTGCGTCGAAAAACTCTGTGCCCGGAAATCCCTCCAAAATAGAAAAAGTATCAAAATCTATCCTTAAAACGCAGGAGATTATTACAGAATTGACCGCGTCGCTTGATTTTGAAAAGGGCGGTGCGATTGCAACTAATCTTTTTTCTCTTTATACATGGTTTAACAAGGAGCTTTTTGAAGCAAATGTCCATCAGGATATTCAGCGGCTCATGGTGATACGCGGTCAGCTCAGCGATCTGAAAAGCGCGTGGGTGGAGATTTTGCCAACGAACAACGCTGACAATGTCGGCAAAGCCATTGCTGGCGTGAATATCGCAGGGTAGGCGTATGGTAGCGATTTCCTCCAGCGAACTTAAACATCGGGTAGAAGTAGTGAAGCGGTTTAAGGAGCTTTTGAAAGCCCAGCGCGACAGGTTTAGCGCGTACCTTGACACGCTGGACAGGCAAAAAGACGTGATTGAGCGGGGCAGCGCCGACGATCTTCTGCACCACGTTGAGCTGGAAGAAAAAATCGTTTCGGATATTTTTTCCATTCAAAAAGTAATTGACCCGCTTGAAAAAATGTACCATTCGGCGCGGGGGGATATTTCTCCGTTCGCTCCAATTCCTGTGCCTGGAAAACAATCGGACGGCGAGGACGTTTCCTGTCTGAAAGAGGCGCTTGACGGCTTGAAAGCCGAAGCCATTGTCCGCTCCGAGCGAAACAGGGGGCTGCTAACCAAGCGCATGACGGAACTCCGCTCGGAAATCAAGAGCCTTAAAAGTAATCCTTACGCCAAAGGCAAAAACTCGATAGTTGCTCCGATTCAGATTGACATACGCGGGTAAAGCCAGCGTTTCGCTCAGCCGAGTAGTTTTCTCTTTTTTATATCAATCGCTTTTTTCGGGCAAACCTCGTGGCAGCAGAAGCAGCGTATGCAGCGGCTGTAGTCAATGTCGACACGGCGGTCTTTGCCTTCGCCTGATAGAGACATCGCGCGGGAAGCGCAGATGCGGACACAGTCGCCGCAACGAACGCAGCCGCCGTGATTGATGTGCGGGCGGGGCGCGAAAGATTCCCGAAGTGCCCGCAGCGGGCGGGGAAGAATAAAATCAACAAGCTGGTTTCCCGATTTTTTGAAGGGGATTTTGACGTAATCGGGGATTTGCGCGTCTTTGGGCGAAAGCCCGGGGTACTCGATTTCGCCAATCGAGGAGAGCCACGCGCCGCGTTCCAGCGCATCTTGGTTCACGGGGATTTCTTCAGGCGGGTAGCCGATGATGTCGCAGGCTGCCACATCCATCGCCAGCAGGTTGGAAGAGGCAAGGACAAGCCCAATGTGCCGGGGATCTCCACCCGCCGGGCCGGGGCCTTCCATTCCGGTAACCGCGTCCATCAGAGCGTAGTCCGCTTGCACCGCGAGGTTGAGGTCGACAATCATCGAGGCGAAGGCGCGGCGGTTGGGGAAGCGCACGTGAAACGTGCTTTTCGCCACTGAAGGAATAAGCCCGAAGAGGTTTTTCATCGCCCCGGTAAAATACATAAGCTGGTGGGTTTTAAGCTTGGGCAGACTAATGATAACATCCGCCTCTTGCGCGGCGTGGGTAATGGTGAACTTCTTCACCGCCTTTCCCGCCGGGCAGGGGAGATCGAACTTTTCGCGGGTAAAATCAATCCACTCGGCAGCGCTGTTGCGCGTTGCCTCGCCAAGCCCGCAGACTTTGCCGGAAAATCCCGGCGTTTGCAGCCCCGGGCTGTCCCCGACAAGAATGCGGCGGGCGCCCATTTCCCGCATGAGCCGAATTGCCGCTTCCAGAAACGCCGGATGGGTGCAGACTGCTTTCTCAGGCGGTGCATCGTAAACAATGTTCGGTTTCAGCAACACGGTTTTGCCCGCCACATCAAGGCCGCCCGCCAGCTCTACCGCCCGCTTTAGTGCGGTATATAACAAATCGGGATCGTAAGAAGTGCAGCGTTCAATAGCAACTTTTTTATTCATCTTACTATTACTGTAATATAAATAATCACTGCTGAATAGCTTTGTCTGTTGGCGGATTACGCTACTTTGTTTTTTATCGCCGCTCATATATAATGGAAAAGAGTATGAAAAAACCTATTTTAATGAAACGTTGTTGTAAAATTGCTATGATCAGAGGAGGATTATAATGAAAAACTTACTATTTCTTTTAGGCTTGGTCATGTTTTTGTCAAGTTGTTCCAAAGAGAATAATGTTGAATCTGCTAGTCGCAGTGAAAGGAATAATAAAACAGAAGCCGCTACAGAAAATCTACCTGAACAAGAATTAAAAATAACAAAGTATGTAAAAGCGCCGGCAGGGCTTCGGGTTAGGAATTCCCCCGATATAAATGCAGAAAGGATTGGCGTTTTAGATGATTTGACAGAAGTTCTCGTTTTGAAAAAAGATGGAAATAATTTAACGATTGACGGCATCAGTGGAAAATGGACTCTTATTGAAACATATGATATTCAGGGCTGGGTTTTCGGCGGCTTTTTGAGTTTAATGCCATTGCGGGTAAAAGACAATGCAAAAAGCAATCTAGATGATATGATAACATTTTTTGAAAATTATTTTAACTTTAGAGAATTACGCGGGGCAAACAGCATTGAAGAATTTATTACAATTTTTGGAGCGTTAAGCGAAAATAAAAAAATTAGTAGTCGTACATTTGATGCTCCATATTTATGGGGTGGCACTACCATTGATGAGACTGTTATTGTAGATGCTCCTTACAAGCTTGTAGTGTATGGTAAGTCTTTACTCATGTCGCTCAGAATAGAACTAAGCGAAGATAATTTTATGGATTTATTTCCATATAGAACATTAGAAGAATATTTGTCGGATGGAAATTTTGGCAATAACACATGGACATGGACAGAAGGGGAAGACGAGTTTATTTCTCTTTACCGTTGGGATGAGGAAGGATGGCGTTTAGAATTTAAGAATGGCTTATTGCATCGAATTGCATTTTATCAATTTATAACATGAAGCATGCAACTTCGCCTAACAAATGAAGTCCGGTGCCCCAAACACATCATTTCTGCACCTACGCCAATTTTCGCACATTAGGATATGAATCTTCAAAATTGATTTCCGTGTTGGCGGATTACGCTACTTTGTTTTTTATCGCCGCTCATATATAATGGAAAAGAGTATGAAAAAACCTATTTTAATTGTTTTGGCAGCCGGCATTGGCAGCCGCTACGGCGGCATTAAGCAGATGGAGCAGTTCGGCACGTATGGCGAAGTGCTGCTGGATTATTCCGTTTTTGACGCACTGCGCGGCGGTTTTGGAAAGGCGGTGTTTGTTGTCCGCCGCGACATCGAAAAAGATTTTCGGGAAACTGTTGTTGCCCGCATGGAAGGCAAAGTCGAGTACGAGCTTGCGTTTCAGGAACTGGACAGCCTGATCCCGCCGGAAACGTTTGCGGCGGCGAAAAAAGCCGGCAGGACAAAGCCTTGGGGGACAGCCCACGCCTTGCTTTGCGCCGCGGACAAAATTGACGCGCCCTTTGCCGTAATCAACGCCGATGATTTTTACGGCAGGGAAGCTTTCGCCGCGATGGGCGAGTTTCTTGCCGCGCCGGGGCTGAAAGACGGCGCAATCGTGCCGTACAAGCTGGAGCCAACGTTGAGTTCTGTGGGAACTGTCGCGCGCGGGGTTTGCGAAGTTAAAGACGGCTATCTGGTTTCAATAGACGAGCTTACCGCCATTGAGAAAAAAGGCGGCGTGATTTTCAACACCGCAAGCGACGGTTCAAAGCGGGAACTGCAACCGGACACACCGGTCTCTATGAACTTTCTCGGCTACCCGGACAGCATACTGCCTAAGTTTAAACAATACTTCGATGAGTTTATCGCCGCCTTCGCCGCCGCCGCGTCAGGTACTTCCGGCATCGACCTGAAAAGCGAGTGTTATCTGCCCAAAGCGTCCGACTGGTTTATCAAAAACGGCTTGCTGCAAATGCGGGCGCTCCACGCGGATGCGGAATGGTTCGGCGTTACCTACAAAGCGGACAAAGAAGCGGCAATGAACCGCCTGCACGCTTTGACCGCAGAAGGCGTTTACCCCGCGCGGCTCTGGCAGAGTTGAGCGGGGGGCAAAACCATTCGCGTTGGGGCAAAGCTCGTTGTCAGGGAAGCTTAATCCCTTCCAGTTCTAACAGTGCGCGCTTTTTCTCCAGCCCTCCGGCGTAACCGGTGAGGCTGCCGTCAGCGCCGACAACGCGGTGGCACGGTATCAGCAGGGAAATCGGGTTATGCCCAACCGCGCCGCCAACCGCCAGAGCAGAACCTTTGCCGCCGGAAAGCCGCGCGGCAATCGCGCCGTACGTAGTTGTTGTGCCGGAGGGAATTTCCAGCAGGAGCTTCCACACCGCCTGCTGAAACTCCGTTCCAACTGGCGCAAGCGGGATTTTCACTGCGGGGTTTTTACCGCCGAAATAATCCTTCAGCCACGACTGGAGCGCGGTAAAAACTGGATAATCAGGCGCGACAGTCCACGTTTCCGTTTCGCGCGGAAAATACTTTTGCCCGACAAACCACAAGCCGCGCAGAGCATTATCTTCCGCGGCGGTCTGAATCGCACCGAACGGCGTTTGAATAGTAAGCGTGTACATTTATTTCCCCTTTCCGGTAATTTCGTCTATGCGGATTTTCCAGACACCTGTACGATGGAGATTTTTTTCGATTTCTTTGTCAAAGTCCGCCATAATTTTCGGCGTGTAGCGCACCGAGATGCATTTCAGCGCGTGGATTTTTTCTTTGCTGTCGGTAATTTCCAGCGCGACGCCCTTTACTATCGCAGACTCGTAGCGGATGGAAAACTCCCCGGGCGCTTCGTTGATGTCCCCCACACAGCAGACACACACGCGGTTGTTGCCGCGCAGGTTGTCGATTTTATGCCCTTCGTGAGCGCTGTGAAAATACAGCCATTCCCCCTCGCGCGCCAGCGAAAGCGGGACACAGTACGGAGCGCCGTCAGGGTTCACCGTTGCCAGCACCGAGTAGGCGCATCTGTCCACCACGTCAAGGGCAAATTCTCTCGGTTTCTCACGGTCTGTTCTACGCATATTCGCAGTATAGTTCATAAAACCGAAACTGTATACTACACATACGCCGAACTGCGATACACCGGAGTTGCGATTTTGAGAGTGGCGAGCGGTATCGAGCGGCAGTTAACCGCAGTTAATTTTTATGCCCGAACACGAGCGAAATTGCGCCTCCTGCTGCCACACTTGCAAGCGAGAGAACTATCGCCGCCCCGTTTCCAAATCCGTCAGGATACAGAACCAGCAGTGATCCGGCGACAAGCCCCAAAACCGCGCCGTATGTTTGGCGGGGCGCTTTTGCCAGCAGGTAGCGCACGAGCGCGGCTCCTGCCAAAACGCCCGCAACAGCGCCGAGCGCCAACGGCACAAGGATTAAAACATTCAAATCGGAAACAGCTTGAACAGCGGTGCGGTACAGCCCAACGACAAGAAGTAAAAACGAGCCGGATGTTCCGGGAATTATCATTGCCACCGCGGCAAGCGCGCCGCCAGCGGCGAGTATACCAAACACGGGCGGTGTAAGGGCGGTGTACGCTGTAGTATTTTCCGCTGGTTTGACAACAGCCATTAACGCCATCAGCGCAAAGGCAACGGCGGCGCAGAAAACCGCCGAAAGGGGAGGCCGCGCCGCTTTGCCGCCTGAGTGCGCGCTCCCACTGCGGCACACGCGGCGGTAAATCATCGGAATGCTGCCGGCGATAATCCCGATAAAAAACCAGTAGGTGGGAACGGAATAATTCGCCAGCAGAACCGTAAGCAGTTTGCTGAACAGAAAAATCCCGGCACCACCGCCGACAATAAGCGGAAGTAAAAACATCCGCGCCGCAAAAATCTTTTTAACGTTCGGCGTAACAACTTGTATCAAGCGGTCGTAAACGTTAAACGCCACCGCGATTGTCCCCGCCGAAACGCCAGGAACTACAGTTGTAATGCCCAAAACAAGCCCAATGCTTGCCAGTTTTATCAGCTCCATATATCGTCAATCTACTCCTGTTCCAAATTATCCTGAACCGCCCGCTTCAAAGCATCATCCACCGCTTCCAGAAAACCTTTGCTGGAAAAGGTCGCACCGGAAACAACATCTAAGTCTGTCGAGCCAAACTCCAGCACCGCTTCAAGCAGTTCCTCCATCGCGGCAACGCCGGGGAAGGCAAACTCGCGGTGCGCGGCGATAGCAATGTCCTCGATCCCCGCCAGACCTGTCTGCACGCGCACGAGAATCAGCCCCCGGTATCCCCGCCCGCTTCCTTCGTACACGCCGGGCATAAAGCCCCGCGCATAGCCCGCCGCCTTTCTACTCCCGCCTGAACTCAGGCATCCCGCCGTGCTCAGAGCGGCGAAAAAAACAACCGCCGCAAGTATTCGCGTTGCTTGTGGTTTCATACAATGCCTCCATCCCTTGCAATATTTGTGTTACACACTATACCGCGCCGGGATGAGGAGCGCTTTGCTTTATATGACAACCGTCACTGTTAGGCGGACTTTATCGTTGCAGTTTTCGCCATAAAACGCTCGTTGTCGACGATGAAGCGGCTGTGCGTACCCTCGCCGATTTTTCTTCCGGTTTCGTCAAACGCTTCGACCTTGAAAGAAAGCGCCCTACCGTCAACGGACAGCAATTCTGCATGGGCGCGGACTTTCATCCCCAGCGGCGTGGCGGCAAGGTGCTTGATGTTTACCTCAGTCCCCACCGTCGACCAGCCGGGCGGGAGAAAATCCGCCACTACGGCAAAGGAAGTCATCTCCATCAGCAGGATCATCGAGGGCGTGCCGTACACGGGCAAGCCGCCTGAACCTAACCCGCTGGCGGCGTTTTTTGCCGTTACGGTCTCGCTTAGTTCGGCGGTAAGGCCGGGTTTCAATACTTCTGTAAAATCCATGTGCTCTCCTTGGTTGTCTGCTACTCTATATTTATTTCGCACGCGGGTTTAATACACCGTCTTTCATGGCGGGGGTGTTGATTGAATATCATAGTTCGTTCCAACCCTTATTATGGAAGATAATTTGTATGTCATCGCCCTGTTTTTCCAACAGCGTAATTTCTGCGTTGCGGGGAATTGCCTTCCCCGTTTCAATTGCACCGCCGCTTAAAGCCGTCAATATCGAATTGATGACCCCTCCGTGCGTCAGAATGATAATATTCTTTGTATCAAACTTTGCCGTCCATTTCAACAACGCGCCGATTGCCCTGTCCTGCAACATTTCCAGCGATTCGATACCTTCGTAGTTGCCGTCAGGGAAACGCTGCTCCGTTTCCTGCCAGGTCAACCCCGATATTTTGCCCAAATCCCGTTCCATAAAATCCGCTTCTTCGTGCAGTTCCCGTACGCCGGTTTCCTGGCGTACAATCTCCGCCGAACTTTTCGCCCTCGCCAGCGGGCTGCAGACAATTTCGTCCCAGCGCGATTTTTTCAAGTAAGCGGCGGCGTTTTGCATCTGCCGGATTCCGGCTTCGTTGAGGGGAACATCTTCGCGCCCCTGAAATTTCCCCGCCGCGTTCCAGTCTGTTTCTCCATGTCTTATAAGGCAGATTTTCATTGTTTATAATAATAGTTTTATTGTTTGTTGATAGTCAATAGAGAACAATTCAAGCGGCACGGAAAAGCGCCCGAGCAAGTGGAAACTCCGTTGCTCGGGCGCTGTAAACGCTTTATTGCAAATTCCCATTTACCACACGAATGGTGGTATCGGAATTGGGTAAGTCGCCCAAACTAGTAAAGTTAGTGCCGCTGAATATGCCGCGCTGAGCATGATCGTTCCGCTCTCTGTACAATACGGCATTGGTTCCAGTGTTCCTAAGTTCTGGTGATTCCTCAATTCCATAGATAACCCCGCCGCTCATACGGAAGGTTCCTGCATTGTACACGCCACCGCCACCGGTAGTACCGCCAGCGTGATTGCCTGCGATTATACCGCCACGCATGTTGAATATGGGGTATGCGTATAGGCCACCAGAACTACCATAATTCGCGTATACTCCACCACCACTTCTAGAAGCGGTATTGCCAGATATTTCTCCTGCATTTAAGTTGAATGTGGGAGTCCAATATTCGTAACGCAAGTACACTCCTCCACCATCTGATGAAGCTGTATTCTTAGAGACTTTCCCACCATTCATAGTGAATGAGGGGTTGCTTGATCCTCCAGAGGGAGAACTTACGTAGATACCTCCACCCGAGCTTGCGGTATTACTGGAAATCTCCCCGCCATTCATGGTAGCTATTCCACTGGCTATGTACACTCCACCACCATTGCTATTCAAGGCAGTATTACCGGAGATTTCCCCACCGTTCATGGTAAGCCTCCCTCGTCCACCTATATAAACACCGGCTCCATCAACAGAACCAACATTACCGGTAATTATAGCCCCATCGTTCATCACAAGAGTCCCATCACTATTTACCCGCACTACGGAATTAGTATTCCCAACCCTGCCGTTCAAGGTAATGTCCTCGCCAAGTATCAGCGTAACGCCGGAGGCGACCGTAAACATCGCACCATCGGCAGAAAGCCCGATATTTTTCCGCCCGCCTTCGCCCTTCAAGGTTACGGTAATATTGGTTCTGGTAGGGTTGGTAAACGAAAGCGAATGTGGTGCAATCTCCTCATCGGTAATTACGTTGATGATGTAAAAACCGCCAGAAATGGCATTGCTCTGCACCCACGAAAGCTGGGCGGCAAGGCTGGAAATAGGAACGGTGGTGTTGACATCTACCCACCGCGCGAACAGTACAACACTTGCTGTCGGCGTAAACTGAGTTCCGGCGGTGTAGTTCGTTCCGCCGCCGTCAGCGCGAGTATTCCATCCGCCAAAAACAAAGCCGCCGCTTTTGGTAATGCCTGTGCCGCCGGGAAGTGTGATGCTGGAACCGCTGTTTGCCACCTGCACGGAAGGCGTTGTCCCTGTCCCGCCATTAAGGTTGAAGCTCACCGTGAAGTTACCTACCCACCGTGCATACAGCGTAATGTTGGCTGTCGGCGTAAATGAGACTCCGGCGCTGTATGTGGTTCCAGTGCCGTCATCGTGCGTGTTCCACCCGACAAATGCAAAGCCCGGTCGGGAAAATTCAGCATCGCTGGGAAGTGTAATGCTGGAACCCGCCGCCGGATTTTGCGCGCTTGGCGTTGTCCCTGTTCCGTTGTTGATAGTAAAGGTAACACGATAGCTATTTCCGGCTCCAATTTCGAGCCAGTTGGCAAACAGCGTAATATTGGCTTTTGGCGCCAGCGAAGCCCCTGCGCTGTAATTGGTGCCCGAACCATCAGCGGCAGTATTCCATCCGGAAAAATTAAAGCCCGATTTCGTAAGAGCGCCGCCGCTGGGAAGTTGGATTGACATTCCATCCCGCACCGTAAGCGCAGGCGGAGTTGTTCCCGTTCCACCGTTAGCATTGAAGTTCACCTCAAAAACTACCGACCACCGAGCATACAAGGTAACATCCTGTATTGGCGTGAATTGAGTGCCTGCGTTAAAGCTGTCTCCTGTGCCATCGGCTTTTGTGTTCCAGCCCGCAAAGGCGACGCCAGGCTTTGAAAACCCGCTTTCGCCCGGAAGCGATATACTTGCCCCGGCATTTGCCGTCTGATCGCTGGGCGTACTTCCCGTTCCGCCGTTAATGTCAAACGTTACGCGGTATGTTCCGCTTCCCCACCGCGCGTACAGATGTATAACGTCATCGTTCACTGCGGTTATATTCAAAATCGCTGCCTTATCTCTAAACGCGATATTCCCGCCCGCCGTTTTCGCCCAACCGAGAAAATCTTCCGAGTGTGAAAAGCTCACTGCCTCTAAGTTGCCCTGCACATCGTACGTGAATTGGGACGGAGGCATAGTTCCGCTTCCGCCGTTTCCGTTGTATGCAATAGTGTATGTATTCGGCTTCCACACTGCGAACAACTGCACTGTTGCACCTTCTGCCTGAGAAAGATTTGCCACCGCTTGGCGGTCGTGAAATTCCGCCGCGCCGTTGAAGCTCCTTGCCCACCCGGAAAAACTGTAGCCCTCCCTGGAAAAGGCATTTGCGTTAAGTCGCTGGTTTTCACCGTGCTTGTGTACCGACGACTCCATTGCGCCGCTTCCGCCGTTGGCGCGGTACGAAACGGTGTACGAAGGCCATCCCGGCGTGCCGCTACCGGAATCATCAGCGCCAAGATCGCAACCTGTAAACATCGCGCAGATGGCAAAGCCAAGAAAAACCGCGCAACTTCGCGTTAAAAATATAAACTTGTTGTTCATCGTCTACTCCTTGTTTGAAAACGATAGGTAAAACCGGCAGAAATTGCATGGCTAAACGAATTCGAGGAAAAGTTGAGCCGGGAAAGATCCGTTCGCAATGTATAGGAAATATCAAACACATTGCCGATGTTGATGCCGGTAACAAAATCCGCCGCAAGAATTCTTCTGTTTATTGAAAAAACGTCAAAGCGGTATTTCGCCATCATATAGCCGACTCCCGCGCCGATATGCCAGCCGCCGCTTGTGATCGGCAATGGCAAAGCATCAAACGGCAGGAAAAATGCGTAGTGGGCAAACGGGCGTACCGAAAAATAATCCGTTCCCTTTACACCGCTTATAAAACCAAGATCGCAGCCAACCCTCAGGAACGAATAACGTAGCGGCGCAAACGTTGCTTGCAACGATCCTGTCAGCCACGGCTCGGCAAAGGAAGTTCCCGCGAAAGCTCCAACGCTCCAGAACCGCGCGGGGTCCGAAAACAGCGCCGCGCGTGAATTGCGGCGGTTCAGGGCGGCAATCCGTTCCTCTGCGCCCACAGAATCCGTCAGAAGCAGGGCAATTTCTGACATACGGTTTATACCATCGCCGATAACTCGATAATCCCTCGTTGCTCCGGCAAGCAAGTGCCCGTCTCCCACATGAAGAATCTGAGCGGTAAACAGATGTATGTCCCCAAGACTATGCACTCCGGCGGAAAGCACAAAATCAGCGTTGATCGCCCTTCCCAAAACCACCATATCTTCGTCAGAGACAAATCCCTGCATCTGAAATTTCTGTTCCCTCAACGCCGCCTGCATAGTGGAGATTCGGGGCAGAACAACATAGTTTCCAGTGTTGAGAATTTCAACAGCGAGAATCTGCGTCAGCGTTTCTGCGTCATCCGCGTTAATGTTTCCGGTGAAGGGAGGAATTGCTAAACGTGGAAGCTGTGAAGTATTCCGCCTCAACATTGAAGCGACCATACTTTCTGACATTGAAGGCAAAAATCCCCGCACTTCTCCAATGGTGCCGTATGTGCGATAGTAGCCAGCCACCTGTTCAAACGTTTTTACGTGGATGATTG
>Ga0131853_10019044_pt1 | contig 12492 bp, 8 predicted proteins | sample TergutLab28metaG_FD_92764 | JGI IMG/M metagenome (GOLD analysis project Ga0131853, IMG submission 92764) | Labiotermes labralis P1 segment gut microbial communities from Petit-Saut dam, French Guiana - Lab288 P1 (version 2) (version 2) | ecosystem: Host-associated > Arthropoda: Insects >...
CAGGAGAACAAGACGTATGTTACTGCACGTGGTGTGCTGCGCTGGTTCTGCTGGATGTGGTTGGTAGCGGTTGTGGGGCGCTGCCTTGTAGGGTGCGAGCACTGTGAAGGTTACTGTTCGACTACTGCTCGCACCCCACAACGCAGCGCCCCACAACCGCTACCAACCACATCCAGCAGAACCAGCGCAGCACACCACGTGCAGTAACATACGTCTTGTTCTCCAGAAGATGGGCATAATTATGCCCGAAACATGTTGAGACAGAAATTGATAATAAACATCTAACTGTTGCATCTTGTTGGTCTTTTCTCTCTCACTTTACAATTTGCTCACGAAGCACGGTCACAGAAACCTAGAGTAATTTTATTTGCAATTTGTCTAGAAAAATTGCATTTCGTTCGACATCATCACATTCCAAGTGCAGATCTCTGCAGTCCACTTCGATAGTATCCCTTTGTTCGAAGTTATCGCGTTCCACGAGGATGCCTAAGCAAAATTTTGTAAATTGAGAGAACTCACCTCGCTGTACTATGAAACTTCATTTTACGTGCAAATTGGATTCTTTTTAATCAAAAGTTTCTTTACTGCACACAACTCCCTTTCTAGAACAACAAAATTAAGTAGAAGGCTACGAAGTTCCAGATAAACATGCACTTTGTCATTCCTAACCGAACGTATTCATGGTTCTGCTGTTAGCGACTAAACTAAGCATTTCCAGATACTGGTTCCGAAGACAAAGTACATTTTTACGATCTCCCTTGTCATCCCTACAAATCAGTCGGTTGAAATATGTTACAGCATGTACTGTCATACACGATATCGTATCGTGTATGACAGCCTGATGACGGTCAGTTGTGGCCGCAACACCTGGTTAATTGTTCAATAAACGCAGTTGTGTTGGGCGGCCTATTGAAGGATTTGTCATCGAAAACTTTGTTCAATCCTCTTTCCCGCATCCTTACAAAAATGTCCAAGCTTCTCACTTTCCACGATAATTTTATGTCCGCATAATTAATACAAGGCAATTTCAAAGCAGTACCTGTTCAGAAGATATGTCAGTACAACCTTACATCGTCGTGGTCAGACAGGTCGCTAAACTGTGGGCACCTTTTATTGAAATCTTTGAAGAAAAATGATCGATATTTCTGGAATGTTAGTACCGAAAGCACGGCTCAAATTATACAAGTTATTGCTCTATGAGCCAAACACTAAAACTTCTGTCAGGCCAACAGCTGTCTGAAGCAGAGAATTCCTTCCTTGTTTTAAAATTCCGACACAGAGGCAGGTTTCATTGCAGGACGAAACGTCTTGCTGCCAAAGTGAACTGGAGAAACGACGTAACTAACACCTTTTATTAGTCTGTCTCTGTCGTTAGCGTTAGTGTGGCAGCTGCAGCCGATTTATTGTACACACACTTTTGAGGGCAGTAACCTCATGAGTGGTTTCATTCACATAATACGGCAGTACAGCAGTCAGGTTCATTATGAACAGGTTTTAAATAATACAAATAGATATAGCGAGTGCGAAAAAAAAGAGAACGTTTTTTGAATTTGTTAACTAAAATGCATTACGTGTTTCGTATAACCGAGTACAGCCAAATCTTAGTAACTGACCAACTTAATGCACAAATTCTTGTTTTATAATAAGTTTATTCTATTCCTCTACATGTTTCGAGCACTATGTGCTCATCATGAGGAGGTCAAAATTGCATTACACAGCATCTAGTATCATCAAACCTACAGGTGTGATGATACCAGATGCTGTATAATACAATTTTGACCTCCTGATGATGAGCACATAGTGCTCGAAACATGTAGAGGAATATAATAAACTCACTCCATGGTGCAGAGTCCTTCTTGAGAAGCTAACTGGTTTGCAGCTAGTCAAGAAATTCCCAGCATTTCACGGAACCCGAAGTATTCATTACCGCACTCACAAGCATCCGCCACCTGTCTCTTTAAACTTATTATAAAACAAGAATTTGTTCATTAAGTTGGTCGGTTACTAAGATTATACCGAGTGCACGGTTAGCAAAATATGGAAAAAAAAGTACAACCAATTCGGAAAACCTGAATTCAAATGACAATATTCACGACGTCAACATCCTAAATCGAAACACCCGGTAGCCATACTTGTAAACTCCGCACTATGCACTCTAGCCGGACTGTGTTCAGTGATGCTGCAGTTTGTAGTTCAGTTATTTTGAGGTGCATTCACTATGTTTATTTTAAGTGGAGCGATCATGTCTCATGTTGCGGCTCGAAATGCGCTCTGAACTTTGATTACATCTGATAACAGCCGCAGTAGCTCAGTGGTTATAGTAATTAGCTATAGGATAACGACCGAGGAATCGTGGTTCGAAAAACGTTTACTACCTTCTGAATTTTCTCACACATCTCCAGGTTCCGGCGGAATACAGCTTGGGAACTTGCACTCGTGGAGCGGATCCGCTGAACGTACCGTGCGAAGTATTTTCTGGACGAAAAGGCAGACAGTTTTAATTTGCATCTTTCTCTGATTTTTGTAGAAGCATTTCTTCTGCGTGTTGGTACGTTCGCCTAAAGTAAAGCCGGGGCGTCTAATTTCACAGTATTGTATCTTATTTAACCTTTTGGCGCCGGAATTATTTTTTTAATTTTAGCACACCCTGTATATAAAATGTGAATAATACAGGAACCAAACAAGTTAGAATTTTGAAACAAACTGCATTTTGAAGAGAGAGAGAGAAAAAGGAGAGTATACACCATATTTAAAATATTCAGTACTTATATTTGTTGAATAAATATATAAAATGCAACTTTGGAGGTTAGCGGTGCGGTACGACCACTATAGTTGACATTAGGCGTCAAAAGGTTAATATACATACAGCACCGCACAGTACAAATTTTAGGCGATCAGTTTCCGCTTGATATAAGCAATCACCACACCTTTCATTCTTTTTTTCTTTAAGACCTTCGGTGGATATTTATTACTGCAAACCGGTATGAGAACTCATCCTATACAAGATGCATGACAAAATACTAAGAAGAAGATGGGGCCCGGCCTGCACTCTTCCAAATTGTTGTGTTGTTCTACGTATTGTTTGTTTTGTGTCGTTCTGTGTATTGTGTGTGTGTGTGTGTGTGTGTGTGTACTGTACTACTGCCACCGGGTGGCTACCCAACTGCAGTTAACAAATATACATAAGCTCATGAAAATTACACAGGGATTCTGTAGCAAAGAGTACATAAGAACTGTACAGTACGGTTCCGTATGACTGTATACAGCAGTGTTTCTCAACCTTTGTGAGACCGCAGCCCGGTAAATTCTTTTTTCATAAGACGAGGGCCCGGTCCCAACAAATTTACTCGTAAATACCTTTCCATTTTTTTAAGTTCATACGTTAAACTAACATAACTATTAATAATTATGGCATAATCATAAAAAGTACTAATACACTTATGTATACGGTGTGGCATGTTGACATATATCAAATTACATTTAAATTAGTTATCAATCACTGGACTAATGAAATCTTGTAGCATATTGTAGTTTCCTCAGGCCAACATCTGGGTCTGGGTTTTTCGACACATTCACGAATATTTTTCTCCTCAGAATATTTCCACTATAAAACATTTATTAATGAAAATTGCTTAGAAAATTAAAATGACAAATTCCAGGAGAACCTCTTGCGGCCCGATACAATGGATGCCAAGGCCAGGTACCGGACCGCGGCTTGGCGGTTGAGAAACACTGGCATACAGTATAATATATAGGCCTACTGGTTTAATAACACAACCTGGATGAACGTTCTTATTATGATCCCAGTATTAACTGTGATGTGGCCTGCTACATTACAGAGAGAAGGGTGTTTATTTTTAAAATAAAAATTGTTGTAACGCGAAAATGTAATGCAGGTGGGAGAAAGTCACTGACCGTGCGTCAGTGATCGTGATGCTCATTCAAGAAATTCGGAGTTACTGAAGCAGGAAAATTCGACGACAAGGATTCGGTGTTCGATGATTTCAAAAGTGTTGTTTGATGTAAGCGTAGTGTATGAACTGCTGAATCTGTGCAGCGTTTGAAGGAAGCAGTTCAAATAAATCTAAGAAAGTACATTGCTCATCCCTCCCACCAGTTTGGCACCAGTATCGAAACAACACACAAAATTATGTCTCAGACAGAATGTACAGATAACTGTTTACAATGTACAGATTTGTCAGAAATGTAGTCATTACTACAGTGATCTAAAGTAGACATTTGTTGCCCATTTTCTGATTTTTTTTTTGTCGGACGCTCTTCTACCTACTCGTTGTAAGGTGTGAAGGTTTATTGTTGCAACTGGTCACACTGAGTGCCAGACACACACAATCGGTAGGATTCCTCTGGACGAGGGATTGGCCCGCCGCAGAGATCTCTGCCTGTATGACACACAACATTCACAACAGACGTCCAACCATACCCCCAACTTGATTAGACGCAATTCCAGCAAGCGAGTGACCGCGCGGCCACTGGGATCAGCCAGTTGCTGATTATTATTATTATTGTTTGTTTGTTTACTTACTTACTTTACTTAATTACTTACTTACTTCTCACTGCCATTGAGTTTTCATCCGGTGGCAGCAGTCCTGACATTAGTACAGACAAAACAAATAAGAATAAAAAGCTGACTTTACTAAAGCAATTTCTTGAACTCAAAACAGCATAAGGCTTATGCACGAGGTCCACTTTTATCTCAGTCAGACTGCTAATAAACAGAACAGTTGAATGTGGGGAATAAAAAAATCAAGACCTCCCTTAAGCCACTCTATTTCACTTAGCAAAGTGCATACTCTAGCGTTCCTTGTCTGCTCTTCATTTGGTGTGCCCAGGACTGCACAAGGAGACTGTGAGCTGCGAAAGTAATGGAGCAGAGCAGACGTTTGTTTTCTTTTTGACAAAAAATGGGCTGTGGGATCAAGTAAATGTTTTTTAAACGAAACGGTGCACAGCCAGACACCAGTAACAATGGTCCGGACACTGAAACGTCCCTACCATGATCGATTCATTTTCAATGGCTATGCTTATCTGATATTGAATAATATGGTCTTGGCCTCCATGCTCTCCTGACATCTAATTCATGTGAATTAAGTCCTCTAAAGCCTTCTTAATGCCACGTCCGCAGTGATAAGGCAACAAACTATCAAGATCTGAAAAGCAAATTATGCAGCGTCACCAAAAACATAAGTACCAAAGTTTTGATATTAAATGAAAAATATCCATGTGCGTGCAACCCGTGTTGTTGAAACGGGCGATGGCCATATTGAACCCATTCTAAATTATCCTGAAGGGAAGTAGTTGCATCCACCATTCATGTAACCGTCTGTGGTTTTATTTTGTAATACCTATGTTTAAATAGTTTTGTAAAATAAAAGTAAATCGTTTCGGGAAGAAACTGTACATGTCAAGGACGTCCGACGATTACCGACATCTGTTAGACATTGAGAGTAACTACGTCCTCTGTGAATGTAGAACAAATAGTCTACACGGAGTCAACCAGGCATAAAAAAAATCTTAATGTATAGACTTATAAATATCTCGGCGATTTTGCAAATATATATATATATATATATATTCAATAAACAAGCGCGCACACACACACACAGACAATCCCCGATGTACGCAGTAGTTAAGTTCCGGAAGTTACGGAGCTAGGTCAGTTTCGCACAAATCGGTACTGAATGCACACGCAGCCATCTTGTACATGTACTGTATGGCATACACAGGGCAGTCCAGATGAAATTCAAACTCCCCAACACACCGGAACCGGACGCCGACAGCTCGCAGCAAGAACGCCGCCGCCGCCTCTAATAACGTCCAGCAATACTCTTCCGCCACCTTCACCTCATTGCCCTTCCAGTATCGCAAGGTAAAATTCGGCGCGCCCCTCAAAAACGTTACAATTTCGATTTTTTTTTTTTTTTTTACTTTTCTAAATATGCGTAAGTCTGACAGTGCGTAATGTGAAGTCGGAGCGTGTCTTTACGTCTTTTGTCGTACTAGAAATAGCTTGCAGTTATCACAAAAGTTTTATGACAATTAACAGTTATATATTCTGCATGAAAAGCTGCGATATTACAACGCGCGACCAACAACGGCTTGTAATATTTTGGCGCGTTTCAGAGAACTTTAGTTGAATGGAGGAGATTCCTAAAGACGGCGCCACGGAACACCGAAGCGCGTTGCAACTATAAGCAATACGTGACCTAGCACACATACGAATGTGCGTAAGTGTTGGTCAATAGAGGGTGACATTATAAGCCAGTTTTGTACGATATGCCACTTTTTAATAAAAACAGACTACGAATTTTTGTTTGAGCTTCACCCAATTATCAAACGCATTATGCTGAACAAAAATCTTCGAAGTTTCAGTCATTGCTTTGACAACAAACCATCGTCTGAATGGTTTTAAAGTTAAAATTCAAATTTGACAAACTTCAGCTTAGACTGATAGCAGTTCTTCTGGGTATTTCCCCGGCGTCTCGTTGTTGTTAAAAGCCGACGTTTCGGAACCTGTATCGGTTCCATCTTCAACAGGTGATGAAGTCAGACCTCCCACCACTGATTCCCCTATGTAGGTATAAATACGTGTCAGTTCTCTCAATCCTCATTCATACTTCATCACCTGTTGAAGATTGTACCGATACAGGGTTCCGAAACGTCGGCTTTTAACAACAACGAGACGCCGGGGAAATACCCAGAAGAATTGCTATCATCACTACAACACGGCGAAAGCTTGAAACATAGATTCAGCTTAGACTGTCATTACAAATTAATCGAAATTCATTCGGCAGCAGGAGATTAACCATGCGGACTGACAAAACGAGCAGACACGACCTTCCAGTTGTGCGTCCACTTTACATAGCTACTTAATACAAAATAATAAAAGGTAAAGGTCAAGTGCACCCTTGCACAGGCATTGATGCTCTGTATAGGCCGTACAGCCCATAGGGGAAGTAGAGGTATTGCTCTACTTTTTCTTGACCACGGCACTAGAAGGGGGTGAGGGGACAGTGTCACGCCCCGGCCGCTCTTTATCCCCGGGAAAGACCCGGTACCCGGTTCCAGGGCCGGTCTGGACGGGTGCGGAAAATCTCGCTCCCACTGAAATTCGATCCCCGGACCGTCCAGCCCGTAGCCAGTCGCTATACCGACTGAGCTACCCGGCCCACATACAAAAGAAAGCATGTAATGAAACGCGTAAACAAATAATATATCTCGAACTGCAGCGATCCATTGTCACGTGCAGTGACAATGGTACAGTATAAAGTCTCATTACAGGAAGAGGAGAATCGATTTTAACAGGATTCGTCGTTCTGAATGCGTCTATTCAGCAGTAAATGAAAGATTTACGCAACGGGTGGATCAAACCAGATAACTACACGCCACAAATCAGCGTGTGTGCAGCTCGCATGATATTGTCTAAACTCTGAAACGAAGTGTTTTCCATCCGGTGCCGGCTAGACGGCTAGGCCTATGGTGTTCCAGGCACCAGCTGAAGGAAGGAGAGACGAAATCAATAAAACTGTTTATCAGTCATTTCGTTACTTCGGCACAGCATCTAACATACACGGCCTTTAATCCCGTTCAGGCTATTTTTGGTTCAAGTAATTTTATGTTTCCTTTCTTGGGCTTAGTTAATTAAAAATTCAATCTATCTTGATGAACACTCTTTGTACCCCAGCGCAAGGTTATGCTACGGCTACGGCTGTTAGTTGTCGGCTTCTCACCAAGGTAACCTTGTCAGTCTTGAAGTAGGCCTAACTCACGTGCGATTTGTGGTGAGTGTAGTGGCAGACGGCAGCTTGCTGCCCAAGCACTGAGGTTTTCCTCTGCCATTTATCATTCCACCGATGCCCCACACTCATCTATCATCAGGGGCTGACAAGACAGTTACATCTGTGGTTGCAGGACCAAGGCACTTCCATCGCAATCCTATGATTAAAAGCAGCCGAAACAGCGTTGTCGGCGTAGTGACTTATGGATCATTCGATTCCCCAAATGGGTAACTGATTTTTCTCTTCTCCAAAACGTCCAGTCCGTCTCTGGGCCCCACTAGGGGTATTGGCAGCTCTTTCCCCGGAAGAGGTTAAGGCGGTCGGATTGTGAAGCTCACCACTCACTTCAACTAGTGCTGAAGTTAAGAATGAGTGGAGATATTTGTCTGCTCCCCCAAACACCCTTATGGCGTTCACGAAGACAACTTTATCTTTTACTAATTCCAATCAGTCCGTCCCATGTTTTGGGCGGTTACTAGCCGTTCTCTCACTGCTGAGACCGGAGTTCTGTGCCAAGCCTGTGCATGTAGAATTAGTGGTCGACAACGTGGCAGTACGGCCGGTTTCTCTACAAGTCCCGCGGTTTTCCGCCGTCAGCATCATTCCAACATTTCACCATACACATATTTTCATCTATCAATGACGCTAAATGATCTTCGTAAATCAGAGAGTCGTACAGGTAACACGACCAAAAAATTACACCCCGACCAAGATAAACGCTGATGTGATGACAAACAGAACTACAACAATAGAATGTGTTTTTAAACAAACTCAGCTTTGTTGTCTTTTTAGCTAGAAACTTCGGCTCTCTCAGCGTCAAGGTAACCACCGGCCTTGGCAGGGTCATATCGAATAATGCCCACTGTTTGTTCGCACCAACTACGTCGACATATCCACCACGTAATACTGCCCACCAATTCTCAGGTACCTGCAGTCTGGTAAAATTTGGCATTTTTGAACTATAACTCCGAAGTAAGAAGAAACAATGCGAAAAGTCTCGCTTATAATTATGTGCACGGCTGCAGAGTTTATGAATGCTTTCAGACTCCTAGACGAATTGATTTTGTGTGCAGAGATTAAATAGCAACGCGCACAGTGCAGTGGTCAAGGACAAGACTTGTCTAACACAAAGTTAGTGAACTGTTAATTCGCTTTCTAACAGAAGTGTTCACTTCTTATAACAAAACCAACTTATTTACTTACTTACGTTCTTATCCCACGGTTCAGAGTCCTTCTCGAGAAGCTAACTGGTTTGCAGCTAGTTAAGAAATTCCCCGCATTTCATGGAACCCGAAGGTTCATTACCGCACTCACAAGCGTCCGCCACCTGTTTCTATCCTGGGCCCACCCAATCCAGTCCACATACCCACATCCCACTTCCTGGAGATCCATCCTAATATTATCCACCCATCTACGCCTAGGTCTCCCCGGTGGTCTCTGTCCCTCCGGTTTAATAAAACCAACTAGATGCACTAATTTCTCAAATTCATTTTTGGAATAAAACTCTACATGTTTCGGACATATCCTCTGTCCATCATCAGGAGTGTTTCACTGTACACACAGCAATGGTATATGACATACAGGTTTGCTGACAGCTTGCGATCAGGATCAGGACGGAACTGCAGTTCGTCCTGATCCTGATCGCTATCTGTCAGCAAACCTGTGTGACATATAACATTGCTGTGTGTACAGTGAAAAACTCCTGATGATGGACAGAGGAACTGTCCGAAACACGTGACACTTTTATTCCAAAAATAAATTTGAAAAATTAGTGCGTCTAGTTGGTTTAATTATAAGAATTTATCACGATGCACGGTCACCTGAACGTCAAAGAAGTGTTCATATATGCACACGATTAACTTACTAGTGCAACAAGAAATCTCGTATCGTATTACTACTTTGTTCTTAGGATTCTTCGGTTACGGTTTTATAAAATTCTCCATCACCAATTAAAAAAATTCAATGACAACTCTCTTGTATGAGAATCGTTCACACCAACGCCCGTAATTACACATAATCCTTAACTCAAACAGTTAAGTTCTAGTCGCCACAACGTAGTTAAAACGCACTTTAAAAGTAATAAACCTTATGGGTTTCCGAAAAGAAACCTCCTTCCATGATGTCCCCACCAAAATTTTGTAGCATTTCCTGTTTCTCTCAGAATTTCCTTGATTTACTTTGTTGTACTTTAAGAGACAATCAAGTCCTGACTGACATGTACATTCCGGACCTCGATCAGCACACCGAACACAGAATTTCAGATTTCTCTCCATATGCATAAAGGTGGCTGGAGCCTGAAGCTGATGTTACAAGGCACAAAGCGTTCAATTCCCCACTCCCCTCCATGACTACACGTGGTACTGCGCGGTGTTAAGCACGTATGTCCTAGTTATGTAATTTTTTTCACTCTTCCCCACCTATCTTTCTTCTCTCACGTCTGAATATTTTCCTTATCAATTTCTTCTTATTGAACGTGTATATGTGTAAAGTAAATATCAGTATCGAAAGTTTACTGAAACTGTATTTGCCAGTCTCTTTATGGAGCTTGCAAGATGGATTGTCAGGCGAAGTGCTGTTCACATCTGGTGTGTTTACTCTCCTTTAACATAACCATGGATATGAATCACGTCACAGAATATAAGCAACTCTTACGTCAGGTGTGTGCGTTGTATGACTGACCCTTAATTGAACGACACGCCTTTACATAGCTTACTGCGTGATGTTTGACTGAATTCAAACTGACTATATTATACAACTCTTCTATATTTGTTCTAGGCACTCGTTCACCACAATGAGTCTAAACGTTTGCGTTATTACACTGCAATTTGCTGTGCCTAGCGCCGTCACATTCCCTCACACTTTGATATACTCAATGCTGTGTAACTGGATTTCCCCATAACCGTGCGCACGTCTTCCCTGTAACTTGTAGTATTCGCTTTGAAACACATTCAATTTTTATGTGTTCGCGAAATTGCGAAAACCTATTCTTAGCTTCTACCTGTGTGTCGGTCTGTCCGTCCGCATGGAGCAATTGGGCTCCTACTGGACGGATTTTCATGGAATTTGATATTCGAGCATTTTTCGACAGCCTGTCGAGAAAAGTCAAGTTTAATTAAAAACTGACAAGAATAATGGGCACTTTACATGAACACGTATGCACATTTATGATAATTTTTTTTGGTCCAATGCCACCACATGTCCTTGTGGACTTCGTGGTCCTCCCTCCTGGGCATGGCAGGAGTGTAACCGACTTCTGAGGTTGGGACGCCCATTAGGCGCAGTTACGTTGTCCCGATGATGTGAGTGGTGATATAGGAGGATGTAGTGCCAGGAGGGCCCTTAAACCTAAATTCTACTAACCTACCCAGACCATGGACATCGCGGGAATCCTCACCTTCAGGGAAAATTCCCACGGTAGAGCCGGGAATCGAACCCGGGACCTCATAATTAATAGTCAGATATTTATGATAATATATAACTTTAATTATTCTTAGAATGAGAAATTTTTCAGAGAAAATTTGTAGAGAAAATCAAAACAAACATTTTACGTTCAATAACGTTTTCCCGAAAATCTTGCCGTTTATAATTTGGATAAATATGACACAGCAAGACAAGCCAAAGATAATATAATAGGGCGCACGCGCCTTGCATGCTGGATGACTAAGGCCACAAACACACACTCAGAATAAGCAATATTATTGCTTTTCAACGACAACAATGGTTAAGCGAACGCGCCTCAATGTTATGTTTATACGTATATTGCCGACCTTTTTGTAATACTGTCTTCCCATTTATGTCTAGGTCTTCCTACGATCCGCGCATTTCAATCATATCCCTTTCATTTCACTTCTGCGTTCTAATATGCGGTTTTCTCAATGTTTTTCTTAAGCCAAAATGAACAGGCGGATATGGTGGTAGAGCTTTAGACTTGTACTCGGGAGCTGTCAGGGTTTCGTCCTCTGAACACTTTAGTGGCTCTTCTAAGTTACTCACGAATAATAATAATAATGAGCGTAAATGCCGGTTATGTAAGCAACATGAAGAAACTAATGACCACTTAACCTCGGTATGCCCCATTTTGGCGAAGAACGAATATTTAATGAGACACGATAAAGTTTGTACACATTTGCACTACTCAATATGCAAAGCCTTAGGCATTGAAACCACAGACAAATCGTACACACACACACACACACACACACACACACACACACACACATGTCCAAGCCAGTGTGTGAAGAGGGAGATGCCACTGTGTTGTGGAATCAAGCAGTAAACACAGACAGAGAAGTTACAGCAAATAGGCCAGATATAATAATTAAAAACATAAAAGAGAAAACATGCACACTGATAGATGTGGCAATACCCGCAGACAGATATGTTGTGCAAAAGGAAGCGGAAAAGAAGTTAAAATGCAAGAGTTTATGTACAGAGATACAACGAATGTGAAACCTGAAATGTACGATTGTACCAGTAATAATTGGAGCCACTGGAATAGTACCCAGAAGCTTAAAGAAAAATTTGGAAACTATACCAGGAAAACACTCGATAGATTCACTACAAAAGACATATATGGAACATCACACATAATACGGAAAGTACTGCAGTGTGAAGCTTGAAGCCTGAGCGGTGGGGATCACCGCTGGTTCAAGAGAAGTACCAGGAAGAAATGCCTGTGACAGGAGACATACATATC
>Ga0131853_10019045_pt1 | contig 12491 bp, 7 predicted proteins | sample TergutLab28metaG_FD_92764 | JGI IMG/M metagenome (GOLD analysis project Ga0131853, IMG submission 92764) | Labiotermes labralis P1 segment gut microbial communities from Petit-Saut dam, French Guiana - Lab288 P1 (version 2) (version 2) | ecosystem: Host-associated > Arthropoda: Insects >...
GAGGATGATCCCATAGAGGGATTGAAACATGTAGGAGATATTTTAAATCCATTTTAATCCAATTATGTGGTTTTAAATGGTTTGACAAATATGTGCAATTAGTTGGTTTTAATAAATATTGAGTTCACTAGTCATTTAACGCTCCGTTCTCCCAGTGGCTGAAAATCTGGCTAAAAATGACATGTGAAATGATTTTGTCACCTTTGCTTTTTGTGAATCCTGACTATACAAAATTAGTTAATTCTGATTCCTTACAGCGATGGAGTTTCTGCCATCACGCTAACGCAGAAGGCTACGTGGGCTCATCACGTCATGCGGGCAAAATCACATTGTTTTATGCTTAGGGAATTTCTCTACATGACGAAAAGTTCTAATCTACTGAAGATCTATAAAAAAAAATTAAAAGACTCTCAATCGAAACCAGCCTGTGCCAGATGCAACTGGCATCTCGAGCTGAAGAAAAACAAGCAACATTTCATGCAGTAACAATCTCGGAAATCCGCCTACAAGTAATTCGAACACAACTTTGTTTTAACGCCTGTGTCCCAAACGTCTTTCAAGCTTCACTTCTAAATTTATATAAATTCTGTAACGAATTATTGATGGGGCAATTCATGCGTTTTATTTCAGTGAACAATTGATTAACTTCGGAAATTTTATTTAATTCAATTTCATTTCTTTGTTTATTTTATTTCATTTTTTTCACATGGTTAAACGATACTCGTCAGCTTCTGGTTTATGCTGATGATGTTAATAAATTGGGTGGAAGTGTACATACTGTAAAGGAAAACACAGTAATGAGATTGGAATAGAAGCAAATGCTGATAAGACTAAGTACACATTCAAGTCTCGAGATCAGAATGCAGGACGAAGTCACAATATAGAGAATGATAATTGTTCCTTTTGGAAGGGTGGAAGAGTTCAAATATATGGGAAGAACCTTAACACACCAAAATTCTATTCAGGTAGAAATAAAGAGCAGATTTCAGTCAGGGAATGCTTGCTATCATTCAGTGCAGAATCGTTTGTCTTCTAGTTTGCAAACCAAAAATAAAGATTAAGATATACAGAACTATTACTATGCCAGTTGTTTAGTATGAGTGTGAAACTTGCTCGCTCACACTAAGGGAGAAACGTAGGCTGAGGGTGTTTGAGAATAGGGTGTTGAGGAGAATATTTGGGTCTAAGAGGGACGAGGTAATAAGCGAGTGAAGACAACAAAATAATGATGAGCTTAATGATCTGTACTCCTCACAAAATATTATTCGTTTGATAAAATCGAGAAGAATTAAGCTGGCGGAGCATGTAGCACGCATGGGGGCGAGTAGATGTGTAGACAGGCTTTTGGTAGGGAAGCATGAGGCAAAGAGATCACATGGGAGACCCAGGTGTAGATGGGAGGATAACATTAAGATGGATCTTCAGGATGTGGGGTGTGGGAATATGGCCTGGGTCGAACTGGCTCAGGGTAGGGACAGGTGGCGAGCACTTGTGAATGGGGTAATGAACCTTCGGGTTCCACAAAATGCCGGGAATTTCTTGACTACATTAAAACCTGTTAGCTTTTCAAGAAGGATTCTGCTCCATGGAGTAAGTAAGTAAGTCAGTCAGTATTTGCCTATATTGTTCTTATATGGGACGACAGTATACCGAATTTGTCATAAGCACGAGGATTCAACTGAGTGCTACATTATCAGCATGCGCCCAATTCTTTGCTCTCATTAAGTTCCTGCCTATATGCGTGTGAAAAAGCTTTCAGCTCCTGTGCTTAACGAAATTAGCATTATCTGGTCGTCAGCTGATTGTTAAAGTGACGATCTGTCGAAGTAAACAAACTGTAAAATTTTAATTATGAATCTGTATTGAAATCACGTAGGAAATGATCAACTTTCATTTTTTGCATTAATTTTATCATTCAAAATTCTGTATTCCAAATTCCGTATCGCATCGGGTTACCCTAAACTGAAAATCGACCCATCATCTTTCTAAAACAACTTGCTACATAATAATTTCCTGCAGAAGTTGTGTGAATTCATCAATCCCTTTCCTTTCTCTCTGTAACAACACTTCACTGTAAATCATTGCTCTTGACAGCAGTCAATGCGTATCTCAACTTTCTCTCGCCGCTCACAGTCAACTGGATAGTAAGTAAACACTTCACCTTGAACCCCGTAATTCTCCCATCCTCCTGGAGTAAAACCGCTGTTCCACGAGCATCACTGAGAGCCACACACACACCGGAAAACTGAGGTTTACCTGTGCAAATAAATATATTTCCATTAGGGTGAAGCGGTAAAAGGTAAAATGTAATCGTATGCTAAAGAAATGTTTGGTGTCAGTTACTACCGAATAATAAAACTGGATTAAGATGGGAGCAGCGTTTACCTTGCTAGAACTCCCTCGGTTAACAAGTACCTATTTAGAGACCCACACCATGGGCCTAAGGTAAAGGTAAATTACACCCTATAACCCACCATGAAAGTAAACGGCGCTAGATATTGGTGGATGGATAACGCCATTCCCCAGCAAATTTACCTCCAGGAATAACCCAGTATCTTGGGGTATTCACTACAATCCCATTAAAATCAATGTAATTCATTTGCAGTAGGTGTAACTGACACAAATTTCCCTGTCACTCGTGTCCGCATAACAGAATTAAGCTACCAAATATTCCAATCATGTTCACTAACAGGGATTTCTCCGCCCCCCACCACCCTACCTCTGAACATTTAGCCAAAGCTAACCGGGTATATTCCCTTGTGGGAAATATTCTTTGTAAAAAAGAATACAATAAACTCCTTATGTACTTCCCATTTAAGTAATTCAGTACTTAGTCAATGTGACTGAGGTACACAAAACTAAAACTGCATGACTCCAACAACTCCAACAATAAGAAGGTCATTTTTAATCCTCATGTCCCTGAAAACTGAACACAAAACTGGAAAACATTTGGGGTAATTGTCCATTGTAATGCTTCATAAATCACTTCTTCACTTGTTCATTGTAGCGAAGGATACCAGAACAAATGATAGCCTAATTTTAGTGCTTTAAAGTTTCGGGCTCATGTACACTGTCATACCAACAGCACGAGGAAACTTTTACTGTTCAAGAAAGAATTAATGTGCTCGTTGGTTGATATTAGATCTGAGTATTTGTAGGCCAGAATGGAACGAGTTTTCCACGTCTTTATATTCTCAATATCTCACATTTCTACAACTGTCTTACAAGAGGAGATCTGAATATACAGATGAAATTTCAGACAGTTTTTCGGCAGTGAGATGAGTATCTTTTGGAAATCTCTCCGGGGACCTAGACTTGAATTCTCCCAACAGAGAAGTAGAGCGTAACGAAGCTCCTTCCAGCAGACACGCTGTTCCTCGCACAGACGATCCCTTTGATTTGCTGTCACAGGCAATCCATTCACAGACCACTGGCCACGGTGCGTGCCGGCCCGTGCATGAGCAAATAAAAATAACCCACCGCTTTATAATTGATGTGTCCTGAGAACCAGCATCCATGCGTCATCCTTTGACGGACCAGGATAACTGAATCAGCTAGCAATCGACATAAATAACTCCTTACACGCTTCACATGAAATTGCTTCTAGCTCAATCGAATTCAGAATGTAACCAGAATGTTTACGTCTTCGCCAGTCCGCAGACGTCACGATGGAGAATATATGGACAAAACAAAAGGAAAATAACAATACGTTGTATTCTTTCTTTTGGTTGATTCCCCGGCGTCTGAATCCTTTTTGCCGATGTTTCGAAGCACTCTGCTCCATCTTCACGGGTCTTTTAAACAAGAAGAATTTTTTTAAATGACATATGAAGAGGGAGAGTGTTTCGAAACGTCGGAATAAAGAATTCAGATGCCAGGGAATCGCCCAAAAGAAAGAACACAACATTCACACCACTACGAGAGTTTGAAATCAGGAATTTAAGAGTAGCTCTATGGAGAAAAATAAGTAATGAGGAAGTTTGCAATGTTTATTTTTTATGGGCAACTTCAATGTATGTGCATTAAGTGTGACACTACACTCAGTAACTCCATCGTGTACAGTCCTACTTGAGTGGCTAATAGCTGTTTACCCACTCAGGAACTCTCCCAGTTCTTATGCAACCAGAAGATTGCCGTGTTCAAAGGGGGTCATCACTGGACTCACTCTTCAGCAGGATAAATCCAGACCACATTTTCTCATCTTATTTATTTAAACCCCACTTTAGTATCATCCTCCCAAGTAGGTGTAGGTCTTCCTATGTGATCTTTTCCTCAGGTTGGTCCGACCTAGACCTGATGCTAAATTCTCATCTTTCTCACTTGTGTTTTACGCTCCTCCATCCTCATCTTCCTTAATCTGATCATCCTACTGGCCTTTGGCGAAGAATACAAAACATAAAGCTTTTCACTATGTAATTTCCGTCAGTTTTCTATCACTTTCTCCATCATAGGTCCAAATAGTCTCTTCAGCACCCTGTAGTCTGTATGTGTGACACAATAAGAAACATTTTTATACCAAAATGTCTTTTCATCTTCATGGCTTGGCAGCCGCTAGTGGGCCAGGTCCACTCATTGTCGAGGTTTCGCGATCATTCTCAGACACAATACACTCGGTACGACCGCACCGCTCCATGCCTTCGCTTATTCGGGTTTCTCAATCCAATTTTTAGACACATAGTAGGACACCTTGTGTGGAGGATCGGTCCCTCGCAAAGTCTCTACCTACATGGTACAGCAGTAAGCAAACGTAGCTTAAATCAGTTCCTAGGCTGCAGTTCGAAACCTGATCGCAATGTCTGAGCGTCACAGGACGGTACATGCCGTAGCACTCACGGCTATGGCAGCCAGTCGTGTTTAACACAGATTAAATGCGGTTCGATTGTGAAGCCAGAAGTCTCCTGCAGCCCTTTGCTGGCGCATAAACAGATCGACGACCAGTGAAAATAAATCTCCCTGCCTCGGCCATGAAAGAGGCTGTTGGCCAGGCAGTCAGTCGGATTGAAGGCGGGATTAAGGGAGCCAGATGGTGCGTAGGGGCAATGGGAACAGCCCAGCTGTCATTGAGAGGATTGAACGCCTGGAAATGGATAACACGTTTAAGTAATTAGAAAGAAAGAAATGAGCAAAGGACAGTGATACAATGAACGAAAATAAAAGTAAAAAACGGAAAGAAAGCAATATAACGGCGAACTACCTATACGTAAGAAAATACATTAGCAACATGGAGCACGCGGTGGCGCAGTTGGTTGAGGCACTGCGCTACAAGCCGGAAGGTCGCGGGTTCGATTCTCGATGGCGTCATTGAAATTTTTCATTGACATAATCCTTCCGGCCGCACTATGGCCCTGGGGTTGACAGCCTCTAACAGAAAGTAGTACCAGGAAATCTGGGAGCCTCATCCTCCTGGAACCCTCATGGCCTCTCCAGGCCTGTAATAGGATTGCTTTACCTTTACCTTTACATTAGCAACATAAACAATATGAAAGTTATACACAATTCCTGTCCATTTTAATTCCTGCAGTTCTGTGCCCCTCTACGTTGTGATCGCAATACGATGTTTGGGATTTTCACGGCTATCAGTATAATGGTTAATTTTACGCAGTGTGACGCCGTGTTGTTTGACAAATAGATACCCGGCATTAGATGTACCTGTGCCTCCATCTTCCCTGTAGCTGGTAAAGTTAACTGCTGTGACATTCAACGTTCCGACCTCAATAAACACAGGAATTTAATATTCTGATAAGTGACCCCGTACAGTTTGGTTTTGGTGAAACTTGTTTACTCATTTTCCCTGAAGCTGACGACGTCGATTATTATGACAGTTTAATCTATCAGAATGGTCAGTACTAAGATTCTATCTTCTGGGTTGTGATATGGAGTTTGGTGAATAGGTACGGACTTTTCGGATGTATCTAATGGTTAGTCATCTAAAATCAAGTAAAAAAATTAAAGCAAAGAAGATCGTAACCTTAATTAACATCGCCAGCGCTAACCAGCTCTTGGTGTTGTTGCAAACGGCGCACCGCAACTGATTCAAGAACTGCTAACTAGCAAATTGTTGAATCAAAGACTGTATTCAGATGTTTGAATATATTTCGCACATTCTGTAACAGTCAGCTTCTTCAAACAAAATAAAAGCCGCAGCAACACAACACGCTTCAGTTAACCCAGTGCTAATTCTCTCCAATTACATTTCACTCTCGTAACTTTAAAACTTGTGATAAATTTTCTGGGGCGAACAAACCCAGTTCATTAATTAAAGAGAACAGGTAACGGAAACTTCGTCTTGCTCTTCCTAACTCAGGCAAATAGTACCACGAACATTTCCATATCCATCAATGCTTCAAGTAGGCCTATTATGATATTGTATTTTCCACAGAGCAGAAACTGAAAATGGTTAACGACATAATCCAAAAGTACTCAGAAGTTGTAAGTCATTAACATAATTATTAGCATCCAGCATGTTACAGTGTAAACTTAGGTACTTCCAATAACATTCTAATAATCTCCCTGAAGAAGGCCGTATCGACCGAAATTAGTAGGAAGAAAATAAGTCATACATAGGACTTCAAGCTCCTGTTTACTTTTTTGTTTGTATCGTTACACTTCAAATTAACGTTTTAAAAATGTAAATAAATTTTTCAGGTCTGGGCCCAAAGGGGGGGGGGCGTTCCGGGCGACAGCCCCCCTTATCGAAATTAAAAAACACACGAACCTTTGTAGACACAGTGATATCAAACGTTTTACGTAATATGGCCTCCAGCCGAAAGCAGCCACTGAAATTGGCTGATAACTAGTACATGGAAGTTTTGAAAAATAAAATTTAAAAAATTGGAAGTCTAAGACGAGCTGAATAAAAACCAAGAAGATTAGACACTTTGATTTAAATTAGGTGAGTAAGTCATGTAACATGTTGTTATATTCGCATATAAATGAATTCCGTCGCCAACAGTGTCATGTTACAGTCACATGTATAACGTGATTTTTCTGTTATAGTTTTCGAGATCAAGCATAAATTAAAGAAGGAGGTCTAAAATGATAAATAAATTATGCAAAAAAAATCGCTAAATAAACAAGAAGTCAAATAAGTAAACAAACAATATACCTTTTCATAAATTTACTGAAAACGGTTTAATTTAAAGGTGTTTATCACACACACAGGCGACGACTACATCCAGTTAGCAAAGCAAAACATCAGCTGAAATCCGGGTGGCACCAGTCGCCAGGCGTATTGATTGGTTCTACACAAGCCAGCGAACGTCTTACAAACAAATCTAATTTCATTAGCATAGCCGTCAAAAATAGAATTAGATATGAGTGATTCGGTGCAAAAATGGCACAGCTCCGAAATATGGGAAATATTATTTACCGTTAATATATCATGCATCATATCATTCATCGGACGTTTAGAATAATATACTGGTTCTGCAGAAACAACAACACTGCAACATACAGCAGAATTACATGAATTGGCTTGTTTTCCGTCGATTTAAAAAATTTTGTTTTTGAAACAACTGACGTAAACAAAGCTGTAATTTTAAGGAGAGCCATACTATGCTAATCCAACGTATGGTAACACAATAAGGTTTCTCAGAATTTACCCATTTGTTCACTTTAGACAAACACGGACTGGACGACTGGACAAACGTGGTTCGATTCTCGGAGGGGACGGAGATTTTCCTTTGCACCACCGCAACAGATCCCTCTGACACATGGGCAAAACAATATCAGACTACACCGAGCAATCTATAGCCAAACTTGTATTAATTTAGATCACTAAAAACGTACCGAAGAATAACTGTGACTAACTAAAATAATAACCTAAACGGTTGAAGTCTTGGAAATGGCAGCGCTTAAGCCAACAAAGTGTAATTTTAATTCTAACACAGTGCAGTAGATAACAGAGAAAGTTCTGGTTAAACAATGCAAATCGACCAGTTTTCAAGCTTTCTCGAAGGGCGTTGTTCACGTGATGGTCTTCTCGATTATAACACTGTATATTGTGATGAGTTTGGTTAGATGTTTCAGGGGGACTTACGAACTCCGTGTTCAGGCCGACAATTTGAATTAAATTTCCCACGGTGTAAAAACCCAGAATACCACCGTCTCTTTGAAAGTCTAGTCGTTTATTGAATCAGTAAATCCATCTTTAACCCACATATTAAAAGATCGTTCGCCGCTCGGGTCTGGACAAACAGCCACACCCATATGGCACAAATCCCTTGCAGGGTAGCCAGCAATCCTCTGCTTGCAATATGTCAAGCTAGCGACATACTGCTCCACTTTCCATTATTTATTCTTTCTCCGTTATTTCTCATTTCTTATGTGCCTCTTTCTCTTACAGATTCCATCAACATCAGTACTGTAATAATAAACATATAAATAAATAATATATATAATATTGGGCTCCTACTTTGTATTCTGTGGGTCTTAAGTTGAAATGTGGGGTCTGACACTTGAAAACCTGTCCGAGATTTTGCATGGCTTTTCTAGGTTATTTCCGCTTACATGCCACGATAAATCTTCAGATTTGTGTATAACCTCTTCTTCCTCTTTGTTCCTCTCTAACCATCCTGCCCTGTTGCACAATACAGTCAGACATACTAACTGCATAGTTAATGAAACCACAAATCAATAACATTCACACACACACACACACACATATATATATATAAGCAATCCCGTTACAGGCCCGGAGGGGCCCAGAGGGTTCCAGGAAGTTAAGGTTGCCAGATTTCGTAACAACAGCAGAGGGTGGTGGTAGGTTGTCAGCCTTACGCATCGGCCGCCTTTACCCCCAGGAAATGCTCCTGGTACTCATTTCTGTTAGAGACTGAGTCGACCCCAGGACCATAGTGCGATCGGAAGGATTATGTCAATGAAAAATCCACTGACACCAGCTGGGATTCGAACCAGTGACTTTCCGATTATTACATATATATGCTAAATTTTGTCCATATGTAATCATCATTATTATGGGAATGATTAAATTACGAATACCATATTTGCAGGTCAAGTACAAGGAACGGTGAAACCCATAAATTGTGACAAATGTTGGTTGGACAACTTAACTTCCCTGTGACCACCCTAGTGCCGGGGCAGGTTCATTTATCGACCACATATTAATGTTCTGCCAGTCAGTTCTGTCGCACACCTCAGACGGGGTGAAAGACGAACACAGAGCATTGATGGAATGTTTGTTTGCAGGGGAAAGCCGAAGAAACTCAACTCACTTTAGAGACGCTTCATCCATTCCGAAACCGAAATGTCATCCAGCACTGAACCCGAAACTCTTTGATGCCTACTGCCTGTGGCACGGCTTTGTGTAATTTCGTAAATATTCATTTATGGCTTGCTCAACAGGGCCGTCAGTACTTCTGACTATGGGCCTGTTAGATCGAAATGTGTCATCATTAACAAAAGGCTATGACAAGAAGAACCGTGATCGAATTTGCAGTTCAGATAAAAATAAAAGCAAAAGAACTGAAGCACAACAACCAACCACGTGGAAAAAATACAAACCCTGAATCCCCCGATTAGGAAGTTCGAGTGTTGTCCATTTTTTTCATGTTCGTTGAAACCTCATGTAGAAATATAAATGACAAGTTACACAAATGTTAATATAGCACGTACTGAGCGCCATGTGCTACACTACTGTCTTATCTACCAACTGCCAAGCACTGCACTGCGCTTCTTCACTCAAACATTAGTTCTTGCTTCTACGCGTTTCGATGTTTATTAACACCATCTGAAGGGAGCTTCAGTCCAGTTTTAGTTCCTTCACAACATATCAAATGTTTATGCGCACGTTTAGCTGTCAGCTAAAGATTGTAATTTTCTCAGAAATACGCAACTGTCTGTATCATTAAAGTTTTTCTGTGAAAACGTATAACTTAGTTAAAGATTAAAAGCTAATAGTTAAGGTCGCAGTTTCACTATTATTTAACACCATACACGTCTTCAGGTGGAGAGATGTGCGTTCGTAAACAAGTTGAAAGTTAAAATACTTAAAACATTTCAGATCATTGATGTTAAAATCTAGGCGCATGTGGAAATGTGCGATGGCATCCATTTTAGTAACATCCTTGTTTTTTTATATTGGAAAATGTAAACAATCCCTAATTGGATCTATCCACGGCAATTTTTTGTTTAGTTATCACGTCACGTATACATCATACACACCTGATGCATAAATGTCGTAGTAACGTTAGTGGTCTGAGAGGTTTTAAGCGTTTTTTACCTTATATTTGTTTTACCCCTGCACATCTCTCCAACTGAAGAAGTGTAAATAATAGGGAACCAGTGATATTAACTATTAGCTTTTACCCTTTTACTAGCTTTAGGTTTCTGTGACCGTGCATCGTGAGCAAATTGTGAAGTGAGAGAGAAAACCAACAATATGCAACAGTTAGATGTTTATTATCAACACTGTCTCAGCATGTTTCGGGCATCGTTATGCCCATCTTCAGGAGAACAAAGACCGTGTGTTACTGCACGTGGTGTGCTGCGCTGGTTCTGCTGGATGTGGTTGGTAGCGGTTGTGGGGCGCTGCCTTGTGGGGTGCGAGCATTGTGAAGGTTACTGTTCGACTTCACAGTGCTCACACCCTACAACTCAGCGCCCCACAACCGCTACCAACCACATCCAGCAGAACCAGCGCAGCACACCACGTGCAGTAACACACGTCTTGTTCTACTGAAGATGGGCATAATGATGTCCGAAACATGTTGAGGAAGTATTGATAATAAACATCTAACTGTTGCATATTGTTGGTTTTCTCTCTCACTTCACCCTTTTACTAGTTATACTTTTTCACATAAACACTTTAATGATAAAAACAGTTGCATATTTCTGAGAAAATTAAATCTTTAGCAGACAGCTAACAAGTGTGCATAAATATCTGACGTGTTGTGCAGGAACTGTAACCGGATTCAAGCCCTCTTCAGATGGTGTTAAATAAACACCGAAAGACGTAAGAGCAAAAATAACATGTGAGTGAAAAACACAATGTATTGCTTGGCAGCTAGTAGATAGTGAATTACACCAAGTTTCATAGAAATCATTTCAGTGATTTGCGTCACAAAGCACCCAGAGGGCGAGACATTCAATATGCATTCGCTTTGCAATGTTGACGCTTCCTTAAGTGGCAGATATAAAACACTGCTGCTAAGAGATGGTTTCCTAAATACGAGTATACAATCCTGAACACTTTTTCCCCCAGAAATTTAATAAGTTGAATTATGCTTACACAAGCGGAAAAAAGAAAACGCGTTCTTGCCTCAACTCAGTTTTTCTTTTATTTATCCATCTCCTCCAGTAGATTCGTCAAGAACAAAAGATGTCGGCTCTGTGTCTGATATCAAAATGATAAAAAGTTGAAACTAACCCGAAGGAAAACACAAGCAGATTGTCTCCGTCACTCAAATATTTAATTATATGTTTCAGTCTGCAAAATCCCTACAATTTTCTGCGGAAAGCAAGGCACAGTTCTCAGTATTGGCTGGGTACCAAGAGATAAAACCAGCTATGTAAAAACCAAACACGGATATTACATAAAAAATAGTATCTCTCCTATTTTCCTTAACAAGGAATGAAAGCTTTGAAACCTGTCCCAAACTTCAGAACTTCATAAGATTTTTCCTCTAACCCCTACGTCATGCCACAAGTTCCTCGTCCGCTCGGAATACCTGCCAGTATGAACGTCACTCCGGGATTTTAGCCTCATATCGTGATATATATATATTTGATTGTTTATTGTTTATTTTGGCTGATATCGGAGACAGTCAAATAACGTCTTGCCAATATTAATTTCAATTAAATAAAATGCGCTATCTGAGCAACCGCAAATACTGTCCTTGGAAATTGGCACACGTACGTATGCTTCAGTTAAAAATAATTTATGCTTTGCGAGAATAATATTATATCCTGAAGAGAGAAAAGAGGACATGTAATCGCAGGTACAATATGCAGTGAATTAATATACGTTAAGCAACACGTTTCTGTTGTAACCAAAAAAGGCTGCTGGCTTTTGGTTAAAGCAGAAACGCGTTGTGATAGTTGTGATAGTTCTGTTCCTCTCATTACTTCTATACCACATCCTGATGTCACACGTAAATATTATATCCTGAATACTGAGACAGTAGTTCTCCGAAACGTCGGTATATTTCTGTAAGACTGCACAAAGTTGTGTCCCAGACAACAGTGGTTACTACTATAAAAACCTCAGATGTTATCTTGTTTAAAGATCCTTGTATCTACTGACAGTGTCACATCTTCTCAAGCAAATTGTATTGTTATTATCCTAAATGTTTTATTTTAATTGACCGCCTCTGTGGTCTAGTAGTCAGAGTTTCTGGCTGCAGATACATAGGTCCCGGGTTCGATCCCCGGCGCTACCAGATTTTCTGAGTAGTAGTGGGTCTGGAACGGGGTCCACTCAGCCTCGTGAGGTCAACTGAGGAGCTACTTGAACGAAAAAAGTAGCGGCTCCA